>Ga0222714_10000732_pt1 | contig 37322 bp, 34 predicted proteins | sample C33_3DmetaG_FD_165048 | JGI IMG/M metagenome (GOLD analysis project Ga0222714, IMG submission 165048) | Estuarine water microbial communities from San Francisco Bay, California, United States - C33_3D | ecosystem: Environmental > Aquatic > Marine > Unclassified | place: USA: California...
GGCCAACAGTCATGGGTAGAGCGATTCTACCACGCGGCTCCAGGCAATCGCGCCGTCACGAAGGCAGATCGGCTGCGTGCCGCGCACATCCACGAGCGTCGACGGTGCGCCGCCCGACGTCGCACCACCATCGATGACAAACACACGGGGGTCGTCGGCCAACGCGCCGAGGTCCTCCACCCGAGGGGCGGCGGGTTCGCCCGAGCGGTTCGCACTTGTCGCCGCAATGACGCCCCCGAACGCGTCCGCGAGCGCGCGCGCCACGGGATGGTCCGGCACCCGAATCGCCACCGTGCGATGCCCGCCGTGCACTTCCACCGGCATCCACCCCGGCGCATCGCGGACGATCGACAACGGCCCGGGCCAGAATGCGCGCGCCAGTCGCGCTTCCCGAGCGGACAACGCGCCCGTCGCCGCAGTCACCTGGGCCAGCGACCCGGCCACGAGGGGCAACGCCGCCCGCGCCGAACGCCCCTTGAGATCAAACACCCTGCGCACCGCCACGGCATCTCTCACGTTGACGGCCAGCCCGTAGAACGTGTCCGTCGGAAACGCGACGATGCCTCCCGCAGCCAGCCACGCCACCGCCGGTCGCAGGTCCTCGGTCCGACACGTCTGCGGATCCACCGTCAGACGACGCCCACCCGTCATCGCATCCTCCGGATCCCCCAGGCCACCAGGGCCATCCCCATCGCATCCACCACAAACACTCCACGCATCGTCACCGCGCCGAGCACTCCGGCCACGACGGGACTGACGGCCAACCCGGTCAGCGAGGCGGTGGTCAGATAGCCAAACGCCACACCGCGGGAGGCCGACGGCACCCGCTGGCCCGCAATCGTGTACATCGTGGTGAAGCCCACACCCAGCCCCGCACCAAACACAGCCGCCGCGCCGACCAGCCATGGCGTCGCGGGCCCGAGGCCGAACACCAGCGCCGCCACACCAGCCGCCGTGGCGCCCGCGGCCACCAATTGGGGCGCCGCGACAAAACGCAGCAACCAGTGACACAACTGATTGCCCACCGCGCCCGCGCCTGCGGCGACAGTGAAGATGAGTCCCGTCAGCACCGGCACCTGGGTCACCGAGACGCCGATTTCCCGCAAGTACAGCGGCAGCACGGGGCCAAAACTGCGGTCGACCATCTGCAGCGCAAAAATAGTCACGAGGAACATGCCGAAGTACGGGACGGTCAACAACTCGCGCAGCGTCACACGCACCGGGGGCGGCTCATCCTGATTCGGCGCCCGCCTCGGCCCCTCGCGATACCCGACCAGCACCAGCAGAAACGCACCGAGGAACATCACGGCGGCCCCAAGGAACGCCATCCGCAGGCCCACGGCATGGGCCAGCGCGCCCCCGATCACCGGACCGAGCGCCGGCCCGAGCCTCTGCGCCGTCTGCACCCACCCGATCGCACTGGCCATCTGCGCCTCCGGCGCGGATTCCGCCGCCATCGTCAGCGCGAGCATGCCGTATCCGGCAAAAAACCCCTGGATGCCGCGCAGGGCCACGACATGCCAGGGTTCGGTCACAAACGCCATCGCCGCCATGATGACGACGAAGCTGAACAAGGAGCGCGCCACCATGAGCTTGCGCCCATACCGCTCGGCCACGCGGGCCCACACCGGCGCCATGACGGCGGTCACCGCAGGCGTGATGCCGAGCGCAAGACCGGCCCAGATGGCAATCGCCCCCGTGTCGGTCAGTCCGAGTTGTTCGAGATACAACGGCAGGAACGGCATCACCAGCGTGAAGCCGGTGAAACCGATGAAGGTCGCCACAGTGACGGCGGCGAGATTGCGCCGCCAATCGAGAGCGCCGTCAGGAGGCATGCCGGGTGCGCAGGCTCAGAACCGGATGCGCAGATCGTCGCCACGCTCGGTGACGTGAATCGTGTCGATGAAACGAATCTGATGCGGTTCGTTCTGCATGACGATTGAGCTGGTGCGTGTGCCGTGGCCGAAAAACCGCACACCCTTCATGAGCGCGCCGTCGGTGACGCCGGTCGCCGCGAACGTGATGTTCTGCCCGGCGGCCAGATCCTCCGCCGAGTAGATGCGCCGGAAATCCTCGATGCCCATCTTGCGGCAGCGTTCTTCGTCTTCCGGCTTCTTGATCACCAGCCGAGCGAGAATCTCTCCGCCCAGGCACCGCATGGCGGCGGCGGTCAGGACCCCTTCGGGCGCGCCCCCGGTGCCCATCACGGCATGGATGCCGGAGCCATCAACGGCCGCCGCGATGCTGGCCGACAAATCGCCGTCGCCAATCAGTTTGATGCGCGCCCCGGCCGACCGGATGTCGCTGATGAGTTTCTCGTGACGGGGCCGATCGAGCACGATGATGACGAGGTCGTCGACGTCGCGATCAAGCGCCTTGGCAATCGACTTGAGGTTGTCCTTGGTCGACCGGTCGAGGCTCACGGCGTGTTTCGCTCGGGGACCCACCACCAGTTTTTCCATGTAGAGATCGGGGGCGTGGAGCATGCCGCCCTTGCTGGCGGCCGCCAGCACCGCAATGGCGTCATTGGTGCCCAGCGCGCAGAGATTCGTGCCCTCAAGCGGGTCCACCGCGATGTCGACCTCCGGCAGCCCCTTCACACCCGATGCGCCGAGGCCGACCTTTTCACCGATGAACAACATCGGGGCTTCGTCCCGTTCCCCTTCGCCGATGACGATGGTGCCGTCGATCGGCACGCTGTCGAGCGTCTTGCGCATCGCTTCAACGGCGGCCCGATCGGAGCCGTGCCGGTCACCCTGCCCCATCGTGTGGGCGCAGGCGATGGCCGCTTGTTCAGCGACGCGGAGGAGTTCGAGCGACAGGTCCGTAGCCATGCTGTAAAGAATACCCCGGGGTCAGACTTTGCCAACGATGACCGGCGCCCCGACCGTCACCGCCAGGGCCTCGGCGGCGCTGCTCGCATGGGCCGCACATTCCAGATGATCGGTGCTGCCGTACAGCGCACAAATCTCGCCGGCACTGATGTCGGAGAATGTGGACACGAGACGCGAAACCGTCTGGCCGGCGATGGTGATGGCCAGCGGCTCGCCCGCAGGCGCCAACCGCTCGCACAGCTTCCGGTCGATGTTCGTGACCACGTTCCCGAAGCGGTCGATCCGCACCACCTCGCCACGAATTTCCCCCGCCTCCACCTGCGGCTGCGCCAACACGATCTGCACATAGTCCGCGACGGGGCGCCCCAGCGCCGGCAGCTGGATCCCCTTGGCCAGCCACGCGCCGGCCGGCGCAAACCGGTCGCGGCCCTCGAAGGTGCGGCTGACCGTCGGACGCGCGTACCGGCGCTCCGTCAGTTCCACGACTTTCTTCGGAGGCGCGTCCTGGAACACCGCGGTCAACACCCCGTTGTCCGGCGCGACGAACTTCCACTCCCCCACCTCAGCCGCGATCCCGCGACGCGCCGACCCCACACCGGGGTCCACGACGACGACGAAGATGGTGCCGGCGGGGAAATACTTGTAGGTCGCCGCCAATTCGAGTGCGGCGAATGGAATGTCATGCGCCGGCAAATCGTGCGACACATCGACCAGCACCGCGTCCGGACAAATCGACAACACGACGCCCTTCATCACGCCGGTGTAGTGGTCCCGGGTGCCAAAGTCACTGAGGAGCGCAACGATAGGTTTGGCCATGCTGCGACGATATCGCAGTTAGGCGCGTCGAAACAGGGTTTCCCGGGTGCTGCTCTTGAGCAGGACGGACTCAGAGACGCTCAGCCCTTCAAACATCTTCGTGATGTCGCGGGTGAGCAGCACCGTGCGCTTCACCGGTGTTGCCGGGCTGTGCTGCAGGCGGAAGCGGCTCTCGGATTCGATCACGTAGCGCGTGTACTGGCGCAGTTCGATCGGCGTGGTCCCAAAGAAGCCATACACCACACCGCCGGGTTTCAGCAGGCGGGCCAATTCGCCGGCCAGCGCCTTGCCGGTCCTGGCGTCAATGAAGTCGAAGAGATCCCAGCAGAGGATGCCGTCGAACATGTCGCCGGCCAGCGCGAGACGCTTCAGGAAGGTCTCGGCCAGCCCCGCGGTGCTGCCGCTGCGCATGGCCTGCTCCAGGTCGTGATAGAGGTTCTCGATGTAGATTTTGCACGCCAGCCGGTCGCCGAAGAACTCGACGTTGGGCCCCACGACGGGCCCCAGATCAAGAATCACCGGTCGTGACGCCTGTGCCTGCTGCGCCACGGCGGCCAGGAAACGCGGAAACACCTTCGAGGTGGTCGCGACCTCGTCAAGGGCCACCGGAGACGGCGAGGGTGCCGTCTCCGCGGCAGGCTTCTGGCTCCAGGAAAACACAGCCACGAAGGCGCCGGATCTCCTACCGGGTCGTCGCCGGTTCCGGAGCGCCGGCCGGTCTGGTGTCCGGGGGGGCCGGCTTCACGCCCTCCCCGGGGTTCGCCCCGGCCTTCTGCATATCGATCGAGCCGCGGAAATGGGCGCCCTCGGAGATGGCGACCCGCGGGGCCACCACATCACCGTCCACGGACCCGGACTCGCGCAGATCAACCTTTTCGGTCGCGGTGATGTTGCCGTGGACCTCGCCCTGCACAATGACAACCTTCGCGAACACCTGCGCTTTGATCCTGCCGTTGGGCCCAATCGTCAGCACATTCTGCCGGAGTTCGATCTTGCCCTCGACGGTGCCTTCGATCGTGAGATCTTCGGACCCGCTCAGTTCACCTTTGATGATCACGCTTTTACCGATGTTCACCATGTCCCTCTCAGTTGGACGCCCCCCTGTGGCGACCGGCGCGTTTGGAGGCTGGGCGCCGGAGGGGGTCGTTGTCGGTGGCCGTACGGCCTCGTCTCGCTTAAACATGTCTTGAACCTCCACCACACTGACCGCTCTGTGGAGTTGGGGAGTCAGGTAGTCCGGCAGTATATCGCGGCCCGCGCCGAATCCGGGCTAGCATGGGACGACGTCGTGCGTATTTATCTCGATTACAACGCCACAGCCCCGGCTGCGCCGGGTGTAGCCGACGCGGTGTGCCGTGTACTCACCGAAGAACCTGGCAACCCGTCGTCGATCCATGCCTACGGGCAGCGCGCGAAGGCCCGCCTGGACGACGCACGTGCCGGTGTGGCCGCGCTGATCGGGGCCGCGCCGAGCGACGTCGTGCTCACCGGGGGCGGCACCGAATCGATCAACCTCGCCCTGCGCGGGGCGTGTGACGCGCTGGCGGAGTCGGGACGGCGTCATCTGATCGCGTCCGCCATCGAACACGAAGCCGTGTTGATGACCCTGAAGGCGTTGGAGCGCCGTGGCTGGCGCGTCACCCTGCTGCCGGTGGACCGGACCGGCATCGTCGCCCCCGCCGATCTGGACGCGGCGCTCGATGCGGAGACCGCGCTCGTGTCGATCATGCACGCGAACAATGAGATCGGGACCGTGCAGCCGGTGGAGGCGCTCGCGCGGCTGGCACGATCGCGTGGCGCCCTGTTTCATAGCGATGCGGTCCAGAGCGCCGGAAAAATATCCGTGCAGGTGCAGGCCCTGGGTGTCGACCTGCTGTCGATTTCCGGACACAAGTTCGGCGCACCGAAAGGCACCGGCGCCTTGTGGGTGCGACGTGGCGTGCGACTGATCCCGCAGCAGACCGGCGGCCGCCAGGAGCGCAGCCGGCGCGCCGGCACGGAAAACACCGCGGGCCTCGCCGGACTCGGCGTCGCCGCGCGGCATGCGGCCGCCACGATGGCCGACGCGGCCCCGCGCGTGGCTGCGCTGCGCGACCAGCTTGAGGCGGCGATTCTGCGTGATATCCGCGGCACGGCGGTCAACGGCAGTCCGGATGCGCGAGTCCCGAACACGACCAATATCAGCTTTGACGGCATCGAGGCCGAGTCCCTGTTGATCGCTCTCGACCTGGAAGGCGTGGCCATCTCCACGGGGTCCGCCTGCTCATCAGGCACGCTCGAACCGTCGCACGTGCTGCAGGCGATGGGCCTGCCGGCGGCCCGCACCCGTAATTCGCTGCGGTTCAGCCTAGGGCCTGACACGACCGCCGCCGACATTCAGACGGTCGCGGCGAAGATGCCGGCGCTTGTCGAGAAACTGCGCAGGCTCACCCGCCGCGTCGTGGAGGTGCGCTGATGCGCGTCGTCGTCGCCATGTCGGGCGGCGTGGACTCCTCGGTCGCGGCCGCGCTGATGGCCGACGCCGGCCATGAGGTGATCGGGTTGTCGATGCAGTTGTATGACCAGCGTGCCACCGTGGATGGCGCGCCGGCGTTTGGATCGTGCTGCAGTCTTGATGACTTGCACGACGCCCGCCGCGTCGCGCACCAGATCGGCATTCCGCATTACATCGTGAACTTCGAACGGGAGTTCCAGGCCACGGTGGTCAGCAATTTTGTTTCGGAATACGCCGCTGGACGCACGCCCATCCCCTGTGTGCATTGCAACGCCGACCTGAAATTCGCCACGCTCGTGGAACGGGCGGCGGGCCTGGATGCGGCCGCCGTGGCCACCGGGCACTACGCTCGCGTTCACTACGATGAAGGCCTCCGCCGGTACCGACTGCTCCGTGGCGTGGACGGCGGCAAGGATCAGTCGTATTTTTTGTTCACCCTCACCCAGGATCAGTTGGCGCACGCGCTGTTTCCCGTGGGCCACCTGAGCAAACCCGAGGTGCGCGCGTACGCGGAGCGGCTGGGCCTGTCGGTCGCCGACAAGCCGGACAGTCACGAAATCTGTTTTGTGCCCGATGGCAACACCGCGAAGTTTGTGGAACGCCAGCTGGCCACCACGCCGCCGTCAGGCGAGATTGTGAACAGCGACGGCCAGGTGCTTGGGGAACACAGCGGACTTCATCATTTCACCGTCGGCCAGCGGAAGGGCCTCGGGCTCAGCACCGGCAAGCCCATGTACGTGCTGAAGCTGATCCCGGCTGAGCAGCAGGTCATCGTGGGTGCGCGTGAAGAACTCGGCGGACTCACACTCGACGCGACGGGCGTCAACTGGATCGCCGGCCCTGCCCCCGCGGGGCCCACGCGGGTCACGGCCCGCATCCGGCACCGCCATCAGGACGCGCCGGCGACGGTCGAGTCCACCGGAGACGCCACCGCGCACCTGGTCTTCGACGAACCCCAGACCGCAATCACGCCTGGACAGGCGGTTGTCTTCTATCAGGGTGACGACGTCGTGGGCGGAGGGTGGATTCGCTGACGCGTTCGCGTCAGCGCCTGATTGAGGATTGAGGAATGAGGATTGAGGATTGGCAATTTCTCGATTGCGGGATTGGATGATTGACTGAGAGATTGAGAGATTGAGGGATTGGGAGATTGGGAGATTGAGGGATTGAGGGATTGAGGGATTCAATCCCTCAATCAGCAATCCGGGACGTCCACCTCAATTGCCAATCCTCAATCCTCATTCCTCAATCCTCAATAACTCGAACTCTCCAAATACCGTTCCGCGTCGAGCGCGGCCATACAGCCAGAACCGGCCGCCGTGATCGCCTGCCGGTACACATGATCCTGCACGTCACCGCAGGCAAAGACGCCTTCGACGCTCGTGCGTGATCCGTGGTGGGTGATGAGATAGCCGGTCTCATCCATATCCAGCTGGCCCTTGAAGAGCGCCGTATTCGGCGTATGGCCGATGGCGACAAACACGCCGTCGACCGGGATCGTCTTCTCGAGTCCTGTCTGAGTGTTCCTCACCACGATGCCTGATACGACGCCGGCCTCGGGATCGAGCACCCGCATCACTTCCGCGTTCCATTCGAAGACGATTTTCGGGTTGGCCATCGCCTTGTCCTGCATGATCTTGGACGCCCGCAGCGAATCGCGACGATGGATCAGGGTCACCTGCGAGGCGAACCGCGTGAGGAAATTGGCCTCCTCGAGCGCCGAATCGCCGCCGCCAACCACCGCGATGGGCTTGCCCCGGAAGAAAAACCCGTCGCATGTCGCACACGTCGAGACGCCGTGGCCCATCAACTGCCGCTCACTGGGCAGACCGAGCAACTTCGCGGATGCGCCCGTGGCGATGATCAGGGTCTTTGTCTCGACCGTCTCATCGCCCATCGTGATGCGGAAGGGCCGCACGGACGTGTCCACCGCGGACACATGGCCGCGGACGATCTCGGCGCCGAAACGTTCCGCCTGTGTGCGCATGGCGGCCATGAGATCGGGCCCCATGATGCCGTCGGCAAATCCTGGAAAGTTCTCGACGGCCGTCGTCAGCATCAGCTGACCACCGGCCTCCAGTCCTTCAATGACAAGCGGTTTCAGATTGGCGCGCGCGGCGTACACCGCGGCTGTCAGTCCGGCCGGTCCGGACCCGATGATCGTCACATCACGCACGGAACACCTCAGAGGTGGCTGTCGAGTTTGGCCTTGAACTCGTTCTTGTCGGCCAGGCCCACAATCGTCTCGACGACCTGCCCGCCCTTGAAGACCATCACGGTCGGGATGCCCCGCACCATGTACTGCATCGTGATCTGCGGATTCTCGTCGACGTTGAGTTTGCCAATCGAGACCCGGCCGGCATATTCCGCGGCCAACGCGTCAATGGTTGGCCCCAACGCGCGGCACGGACCGCACCACTCCGCCCAGAAATCCACCAGCACCGGCGTGCTCGACTTCAACACGCTCGCATCAAAATTGCTGTCCGTAAACGTCGCGACCTTCTCCGAAGCCATACCGTCACTGTCCTCTCTTCCAACCGCCCAACAACCCGACCCAACTGCCCATCCGCCCATCCACCGAGCGAATCAGCCCTCACCCCACCGCTGCGCGGCCTGATGACGAGCCCGTCGATACACTTTGACATACTCCCGGGCCGACGTGTCCCACGAGTGATCCTGTCCCAGGCCCTGCCGCATCAACCGCGTCCAGACCTCACGCTGGCGATAGACCCGCAACGCCTGGCGCAGGGTCTGCACCAGGGCCTCGGGCGACGCCTCCCGAAACTTGAACCCGTTGGCCTTCTTCGCCCGCACCGAAAACGCCTGCACCGTGTCTTCAAGTCCCCCCACAGCCCGCACCACCGGTACCGTGCCGTAGCGCAGGCTGTACATCTGATTCAACCCGCACGGCTCAAACCGCGAGGGCATCAGGAACAGATCGGCGCCAGCTTCCACCAGATGCGCCAAGCCCTCATCAAACCCGATGTGAACCGCGACCCGCGACGGATACGCCTCCGCCAGCGCCCGCAATTGCGCCTCATACCGCGCGTCGCCGCTGCCCACAAATACCCAGGTCGCGTCCAGGTCCAGCCAGCGCGGGGCCGCCGCCAGCACCAGATCAATGCCCTTCTGATCCACCAACCGGGAGACCAGCCCGACCGCCGGACGGTCCAGCGCATCATCGCCGATGGGCAGTCCGCACCGGGCCAGTAATGCCCGCTTGCACGCACGCTTCCCGGACAGGTCATCCGCCGTGAAGTGCGCCGGCAGATAGGGGTCAGATGCCGGGTCCCACACCGAGGTGTCAATCCCGTTCAGGATGCCGAGATAGCGATCGCCCAACGCGCGCAAGACGCCGTCGAAGCCTGCGCCGTGTTCGGGCTGCACGGTCTCCAGGGCGTATTGGGGACTGACGGTGGTAATGACATCACTGAACGCGAGGCCACACTTGAGAAAACTCAGTTGCCCCCAGAATTCGCCGGTTTCCATCGTGAAGGCCTGCCACTCGAGGCCGACCTGCGGTACCACCTCTCTGGGAAACGTGCCCTGATACGCCAGATTGTGGACGGTGGCGACCAGTCCGGCCCGCGCGACACGGGGCCAGCGCTCGGGCTGCGTCCGCAGGAGCGCCGGGACCAGTCCGGCCTGCCAGTCGTGGACGTGCACGATGTCGATCCGCCCAGCGTCGGGTGTGTCCTGTGCCCAGGCCAGGGCGGCGTGCGCCAGCCCCGCAAACCGTGCCGCATTGTCCGGGTGATCCACGGCGCCCACCCCGTAGAGGCCGTCGCGGTCGAACCACTCCGGCACATCGACAAACACCGTGCGCCGCCGGGGGGAATGGATGAGTTCGCGCCAGACGCCGTGCCGCTGAATCCCGGCGATGTCGACCACAAAGGGACGGCCGGCTGCGTCACCAACGTCGACCCCGCGATACCGCGGCGTGACCGTCACCACACGGTGCCCGAGGGCTTCCAGGGCGCGTGGCAGCGCCGCCACGACGTCGGCAAGACCTCCGGTCTTTGACCAGGGCGCGACCTCGGAGGCGATATGCAGAATGGTCAGCCGCGGTGTGCGGCCAGCGAGCGGCGATCGGGTATGTGGTGCAGGCACACGGCCCCGGGCCTTACCGGTCGATCGTCTCGTCACCACCGTCCAGGCCGTTGGTGCGCCCCACGACCCAGTTGAACAGATGACGAACCTCGGCAAAACGCAGCGTGCTGTTGGAGGCGCCCAGCACCACGACCGCCACCTGGCTGCCGTGCGGAATCTGCAGCAACGTGGCAAGGCAATAGCCGGCCTTGCTGATGAACCCGGTCTTGCCGCCCACCACGTCGACGCCCGTACCGAACAACTTGTTGAGGGTGCTGCGCACCGTCACCACGCGCCGGTTGGTTCGGACTTCATGAGAGGACTTGCGCATGATGGGCGCCAGAGTGTCGTTGGCGCTGGCGTAGGAAATCAGATGCGAGATGTCGTACGCGGACGCGACGTTGTCGGCATGCAGTCCTGAGGGGTCGGTGAAACGGGCACTTGTCAGGCCCAGTTGGAGCGCCGTCTCGTTCATGCGCCGGATGAACGCGGACGACCCGCCCTCCGATGTGCGCGCCAGCACGCGGGCGGCGGCGTTGTCCGAGGCAATTAGCGTCAGATGCAGCACGTCCCGCAGCGTCACCACATCCCCGGTTCGCAGATACGTGACCGAGGCGGCCCGCGTATCCGCGCGCACAACCGTCACCTTGCGATTCATGTCGGGCTCGTCGGCGATGAACGTCAGCGCGGTCATCAGCTTCGTCAGACTGGCAATGGGGCGACGATCGTGGGAATTGGCCTCCCACAGGACCTCATTGGTCTGGGGATTAAAGACAATCGCCGCCGCAGCCCGGACGTCAGGCACCAGGTTGCCGAGAATGTCGGTCTTGAACTTCGGGGTTTCGGCCTCGCGCACCAGACGGGCGGCGGCCGCAGCGCGGGCCTGGGCGGCAGCCCGGGCGCGGGCCGCGGCCGTACGGGTGGTCGTCGTGGGCTTCTTGGCCGCCTGCGCGGCAGCCACGACGGGCGTGAGCGCAAACACGCCGGCCACGGCCAACGCAAAAACAGTCTTATTCAGTCGGCCGAGTCCGAGCACGTCTAATACCTCTGGCGCTGAAAATAATCGTGAAACCTGGCGGATAGTACCACACCGCCGCTTAAACTATCGGACGCATGACCACTCCCCTGCAGTCCCACCCGCACAGAACCGAGGAATTCGCGGCCCTCCGGGCCACGATTCGGGAGCGCGGTACTCGCCGGGTGACCCTGGTGGTCCTCGCCATAATCGCCTGGGCGGCCCTCTGCCTGGCCACCGAAATCTGGATTGCGACGCCGGTCGCCACCCTGGTCCCCCTCCTCGTCCTGGCGGCGGGATTTGAGGCGGCCTTCGCCCTGCACGTGGGTGTTGAGCGAATCGGCCGGTACCTTCAGGTCGAATACGAGGGCGCCCCGGAGGGCCCCGCCTGGGAACACACCGCCATGCGGTTGGGCACCGCGACCGGCCCGGCCGCCGGCACAGTCGACCCCCTGTTCTCAAGCCTCTTCATCTTCGCAACCGCCCTGAACATCGTCCCCGCGGTGCTGTCAACCGTCGGCGTGGAGGGTGGCGCCCTTGAGCTCGGCGTCTTTGGCCTGGCACACGTCGCCCTGATCGTCCGGATCCTCCGCGCCCGATCCTACGCCGCCAGGCAGCGCGCCCTCGACCTCGCAGCACTCACGTCTCACACCTCCCCCCACACACCCTGACCCACCCTTACCCAACCGACGCTGGCCGCCTCAAACCCAGGCGACCCTACGTACCCAACCTCACCCCACCCTCTCCAACTTTTTGGTGTCAAGAATCCAACATTCGTTGCGATTTCGACACACGTGTGCAACACCATCGCGGCAGCTGTACTGCACGAACCACAGAGTTCGGCCGATTACTTCAAAGAGCGCCTCACAAAGCGCGAACTGGGAACTCGGCGGAAGTCGGGTACGTCGTTTGCATCGCAGGGAATTCACGGAAACATTTTCCGGAGTTGGAGGTCACGGTCATGAGCCTGGTTCGTTTGTTGGGGTTCACCACGCTGACCTGTGGGTGTGTCACCGGCCGCTACCGCGAAGTAGGCAGCGAACGGGAAATCACCTACATCGAGGAAAAAGGCACCGTGTGTGCCACCTCGAGTCACGTCAGGAATCAGCCGGTGAGCGCCGATCGAGTCGCACACGGGTTTACTCCGACTGTGGCGGTACGCGCGTAAGAGTTACATCACGGGGTCTGTACTTCCGACCCTGAACGACCGAGAAGCCTGTCACATGGCTCTCGCGCTTCGGTCCACTACCCGCCCGGTCGCCCGGCGCTCCGCCCGACCGGCCCTCCGTTCCCTCAATGGTCCCCGCCACCAATTTGTGATTGGCCGGTCGACCTTCCGTTTTTATCTTGGCGACTGTGTGCCGGTGATGGGGCGTCTCGCCCCACACAGCATCGACGCCATCGTCACGTCCCCGCCGTACAACCTCGGCATCAAATACCGCACCTACGAGGACGACATGCCGCGGGCCGAGTACCTGGGGTGGACGGACCAGTGGCTGCGCGCCGCGGCACGCCTGAGCGGCCCTGAGGCGTCCCTCTTCCTGAACGTCGGCGCCAAGCCGACCGACCCCTGGATTCCCCTCGAAGTGGCCCAGGTGGCCAGACGCTACTACAAACTGCAGAACACGATTCACTGGGTCAAGTCGATTGCCATCGACAAGGAGTCCACAAGTGACGCCTCCGGCATCGACCGCGACCTCGCAGTCGGCCACTACAAACCGATCAACAGCGATCGGTTCGTGAACGACTGTCACGAGTACATCTTTCATCTGACCCCGGCCGGCACGACCAAACTGGACCGGCGCGCGGTCGGAGTCCCCTATCAGGACAAGTCGAACGCGGCCCGCTGGGCGACCGGCGGCGACGGCAAACGCTGCCGCGGCAACACCTGGTTTATCCCCTACGAGACCATCCAGAGTCGCGACCGCGACCGCCCGCATCCGGCGTGTTTCCCGCCAAAGGTGCCCGAGCAGTGCCTGCGCCTCCACGGCGTGGACCGCGTCACGACCGTGCTCGACCCGTTCCTCGGCCTCGGCAATACCGCGATCGCCGCGGGCCGACTCGGTCTCAATTTTGTGGGGATAGAACTCGATGAGCACTATCTCGAAGAGGCGGTCTCCCGAGTGCGAGAAGCGCTCGCCTGATTCGAAGTTCCGAAGTCCAAAAGAAAACGCCCCGACCAGCTTTCGCTGATCGGGGCGTTCGTGTTTTCAGGCCCCAGGACTCCTGGACCCTGGACTTCTGGACTGGACTAGAAGCGCAAGCGCCCACCCAGCTGCATCTGCCACCGCGAGCGGAGATCGTCGCGGTTGTAGCGACGGAAGCTCGAGCCCGTAAGGAAGCTGATGTTGTACGCCGAGATCTGACCACCCGAGAGGGTCGCCGTCACCGGGGCGATGGAGTTGAACGTCGTGTACTCCTGAATGCCCCAGCCACTATTCATGAGGTTGAGGATGTTCAGGACGTCCAGCGTGATTTCCGCCTTCACGCGCTGGAACGGCAGGCCCACCTTGAACGCGAAGTCCATCTGGTTCTGCCACGGCGCGCGGCACACGTTGCGCGGAATGATCTGGCCGACGAAGGCATCCAGACAGCCTTCTTCCTGCATGAAGTTGATCAGGTTCTGGTAGGTCCCGCCCGTGAACGTCACTTCCGACGCGCTGGCCGGAATGTAGAGGAGGTCGCTTGTGCGGCCGTCGCCGTTGACGTCGTTGAAGAACCGCAGCGTGTACGGCCGGCCCGACTGGCCGGAGTAGTAGATTGACGCGGTCGCGGTGGCATCACCAAACAGGCCAAACTCCTTCGACGCCGTGAACGACACGCGATGCCCCGGGTCATACACGGAGGTCGCCAGTTCCGGTTCGTTCGGGTTCGTGCGAATCAGGGTGTTGCCCCAGTTCGACGCCGCCTGGCTCGACGTGCCGTCCATGATCGACTTGGAGCGGCCGTAGAGGTACGAGCTCGAGAAGAACCAGCCATTGCTGAACGGACGACGCAGTTCGGCGACGCCGCTCCAGCTGTAGCCCTCATCCGAGTTGGTCAGGAAAATGACGTCGCTGAGCGTCGTCACCTTGCGCGTGTACTTCGGAATGTTGCCGACCGTGTTGGCGTTGCCACCCGTGCAGGCCGCGGTGCCCGCCGTGCCGCAGGGCACGTAGTTGAGGTTCTGGTACTTGACGTCCTGCAGGTCCTTGGTGAACAACCCTTCCACCGAGCCAACCAGGCCCCACGGCAGTTCACGCTCGTACGCGAGGTTGCCGCGCAGGAGCGACGGGTACTTGTAGTCGGGGTCGATGAGGTCGATTTCGTTCGTAAACGACGACCCGCTTGCGCCCGTGACCGTCCTGGGCTGACCCGCCGCGTTGGTCACGTACGGGATGCGGTTGTTGCCGTTATTGGAGGCGCCAATGCGCTGGAACTCGATGCCCGTGTTGCCGTACTGGTTCGACAGCCACACGTAGGGCGTGCGGCCGGAGAACATGCCGACGCCGCCACGCACCTGCTGCTTGCCATCGCTGTTGATGTCCCAGTTGAACCCGATGCGCGGCGAGTAGTTCAGACCGCCGGGCGTTTCGTCGGTCGCGAGCCCGAAGTTGGCGACCGAGATCGGGTTGGCGGTCGGCTTGTCAGGGAACAGCGGCATGTCCACACGCGCGCCCATCGTCAGGGTCAGGTTCGGACGCACGCGCCACTGGTCCCCGATGTAGAACCCGAGTGAGCGGACGGCAAACGCGGCGGCCGGCTTGCTCGGATCGACCGGATAGCTGTGGTCGAACTGCTGGGCCAGCCCCTGATCGAAGAAGTCGAGGCTGTTGAAGGTGTAGGTGCCGAAGTTGTCACGGATGAACAGGTTCCGGAACTTGAACAGTTCGTTGTGCGTGCCAATCGTGATCGTGTGCTTGCCGCGCACCATCGTGAAGTCGTCGTGGATTTCCACGATGTCCTGGTCGAGTTCGTTGGCGGTCGAGAAGTTCTCACGGCCGACCGTGATCTGCAGACCGCTGGCGATGCGCACGGTTGTGCGCGGGAACGCCTTCGGCTCGAAGTCCTGCCCGGCGCGACGATCACGGACACGCGTGTAGGACACGCGGAACTCGTTCACGGCATTGCCGAAGGTCGAGTTGAGCTGAACCACCGAGCTGTTGGTCTTCGAGCGGATGCGGTAGAAGCCGTCCGGCGTGGTGTAGGACGTCAGACTGGTGCCACCGATGTCATTGAGACCATCAACGTAGTTGTGACGGACCGTCAGGCGGTGCTGATTGCTCAGGTTGATGTCGACCTTGCCGAGGAACTTGTCGGAGTCGGTCGTGCGGCTGAACCCGTCCCGCGCGTTTGGGATGGTGTAGCCGTACTTGGTCTCGAGAATGCTGAAGAACCGGTTCACGTCGGCCGGCGCACCCGAGAACGTCTGGCCGCAGCCGGTGATGCAGAACCCGGTCGGCGTCGAACGACGACCCCAGTCGGCGCTACCGAAGAAAAACGCCTTGTTCGCGATCAGGCGCCCACCCACGGTGAAGCCCATCTGCTGATCCTTGAAGTTCGAGACGGCCGTGTTCGTGATGCCCTTGCCGATCCAGTCCTGGTTGCGGCCGAAGTAGAACGCGGTCCCGCTGTACTGGTTCGAGCCGCTCTTGGTCACGGCGTTGATGCCGCCGCCAGAGAATCCCCCCTGCCGCACGTCATACGGCGACACGACCAGCTGAATCTGCGAGATGGCGTCGAAGCTGATTGGCTGCGTGTCGGTCTGGCCGCCGGGGGTGCCAGACTCCGCGAGACCGAACAGATCGTTGTTCACGGCACCGTCAATCTGGATGCTGTTGTAGCGGGCGTTCCGCCCCGCCACCGAGACGGCCGTGACCGTGTTGTTGGTCGTGATCGCGTTGAAGTACGGGTTGATGCGGACGACGTCGATCAGGCTGCGCGAGATCGTCGGCAGGTTCTCCTTCACTTCCGCCGCAATGTTCGCCGAGGTGCCCGCGCGCATCGTATCGATCGCCGGGGCCGCGCCCGTGACCGTCACCGTCTCGGTCACGGATTCGAGTTTGAGTGAGAACGCCACGGCACGCTCTTCGCCGAGGTTGACCATGATGCCGGTCTTCTCGTCCTTGCGGAAGCCGGACATGGTAACGGACACCGTGTACGGTCCCCCTGCACGCACGTTGAGCAGCTGGAACCGGCCGTCGGCCTGCGTCACGCTCTCATACGTCGTTCCGGTCGGCACGTGTACGGCCACGACCGTTGCGCCGGGCAGCACACCGCCCTGCGGGTCGACTACCGCACCAGAAATCACGCCGGTCGTCACGGTCTGCGCGGCCGCAGGAACCGCAGCGGCCAGCGCCAGACCCAGCATCAGGCTGAAACACAGCGTTGCCTTGCTCAACAACTTCATCCTCGTCTCCAATGGTGAAAGTAACGAATCCGGAATTTGCCTGCCCGCAGGCGCCCTTACTGCCCAGGCAAGCACCCGGCATTATACCATTACCCCCCGGTAACCCGGGATGGGTCCCGGGTTACCGGGGCGGTTAAATCTGTGCCGGATGCGGGCCCGTTCAGCGCCGGCGCGGAATCGGCAACGCCCACTGGGTGCGATGCACGACATTCACATCGTCGCGGTTGACCTTGACCTCGATATTCCGGACCCGGCGGAGGGGATCCGGGTTGCTCGAGTAGTACCGGAGGAGGTAGTAATCACTGGTTTCGGCATCAATCCGCTCCAGCCCGCGCTTGAAGTCATTGGAGTTGCAGATGCAGAACCCGCCGGTCAGATCCGCGATGGTCTTCAGCGAATCCACGGTGGTCTGCACGTACTTGCGCCACTCGGCCGTCGTCAGCGTCTGGTTGTTGATGTCCGGCCCGGCGATGAGCCCGCGGGGGTCGATTGTGTAGAACGTCGCGTTCGCCCGGTTGGCTGCCCGGGTGAGCTCTGCGAGCTGCGACACCAGGTCTGACTGGGCAAACCCGAAACTGCCGCTGTCAAACGGGTTGATCGTGTTGCTGCTGTTGGTCGAATCCAGCGGCCGTTCGTTGGTCACGCCATCCGTCTTCGGATCGGGCCGGGCATACCGCTCCTGTTCCTGCTTCCAGCGCGAGTCGGCAAACGGGTTGAAGTCATACCCGGCACTCAGATAGACAAATGCTTTCCGCCGCGTATCCGACGTCTTCATCTGCTCCAGCAGGTCGTACGCCGTGGAGAACGCGACGTTCACGCGATGGCGAATCTCCTGGGGACCCGCCATCGACGACGGCGCCAGGAGGATGTCCTCGACCGACATGCCGTTGCCCATCACCTTCTTGATGGCCTCGGTCAGCCGGCTCCGGTCGTACGTCGGATTCACCTCGATCGACGAGGGGCCTGTGGACACGACGGCAAAGAGATCGCCGTCATGAATCAGGGTGTTCGTGATCTGCGTGAGCAGATTGCGGACCCGCGGCGAATCGGACGCCAGCAGGTGCAGGTCGTCGATGAAGACGATGAACACGCGCCCGGCCACATCCGCCACGGGCCGCGTCGGCGGCAGGATCATGCCCTCCGGGGCCGCCGTCGGGGCGTTGACGACCTCAACCGCCAACTCGCGCCCGCCGTACATCAACCGAAAGTCCGCCACACTCTGGGGGACGCCGTCTTCAAGAATGGTGAAGTCCTCGCGCTTCAGAACGGGGACAAACTGCCCGTTCCTGTCGCGCACGATGACGTCCAGACTGACAAGGTCAACCTGGCTCGTGAACGTCGGCCGCTGCGGGCTCTGGGACGTCGGCGCCTGCGGCGTCGGAGGTTGAGGCGGCGCCTGCCGGGCGCTCAGACTGACCGTCGCCAGCACCGTCAGCAGCAAGAGAGGCAGGGATAGCAGTGGTGTTCTCGCGTTCATCGGTATGATCTCGTTCCCCGATTATGACATCGGCGGGTGCCGCCTGGTCTGGACCGCCTGTTTCCGGCTCGTCCCCGCGTCCACCACGGCGACCGCGGCGCCGCTTTGGCAACTGGGCGGCAACGGCGTCCCAGACCCTGTCGGCGCCCCGCGCCTGCTGCCGAATAACATCAGCCCCTGCCCACGCATCCGGGTTGACGCCGGACAATTCGCCCATCAACCGGTCGCGCTCTTCGGGGGTCCGGGCGCGGCGCCCGACGCGCTGCACCAGTTCGGCGTAGCGTTGGCGAAGGCGCGCGGCCTCCACTGCCCCAAGCGCCTGCCCCAGCGCCGAGTCATCCTCCGGCACTTCCGGACGCGGCGGCGCTGGCCGCTCGGTCCGCGCCGGCTTCTGCCCGCGCGCCGTGCGGCCGCGATTCGCGCGGTCCCGGGGGTCATGGGGGTCGGTCCTCGGCTGGCGGGCCGGCGCAGGACTGTCGCGCAGCAGCCCGTTCCAGTCGAAGGTCAAGTCAGGGTGGGTGTGCTCAAGCGCCTCACGCACCTCAGGGTCGAGCGGCTTGCGCCCAATCTGGACATGCGACGGCGACCGAAACATGTAGAGCAGTTTCGTGCGCGCCGGTCCGGCTCCAGGCCGGGGCGCGTGCATCACATACGTGCAGTCATACCCACGTTTGTCGTGAGCGTGGCGAATGAACGGCAGAACTTACCTCTTCTTCGGCTTGGCCTTCGCCTTGGACTTGGGCTGGGGCTTTGGCTTTGGCTTTGGCTTCGCCTTCGGCTTTGGCTTCGCCTTCGGCTTCGCGGCCTGCACCTTCTTCGCGGGTTTCACCGGCTTGGCCGCTTTCCTGGCCGCTTTGGCCGGGGCCGCCTTCCTGACCGGCGCCGCCTTCTTCGCCACCGCCTTCTTCGCCACCGGCTTCGCCACAGGTTTCTTGACGACCGGCTTCACGGGCAGTGGTTTCTTCTCCGGTTTCGGTGCCGGCGCGGGTTTCTCGGGTGTCGCAGGCTTGACCGGTGCGACGGCCTTCGGCGCCGGAACCGGCTTGGGTGGCGGACTCGGCTTCGCCACCGGCGTCGGAACCACCGACTTCACGATCGTCTTCACGCTGGGGCGGGCAGCAGCTTTTGCTGCAGCCTTGGCCGCCTCGCGACTGCCAATCTTGGCGAGAATCTCTTCAACAGCCTCAATTGCCGGCTCCGACCGAGGCACTTCGGCCACCTTCGGCATGGCCACGACTTTCGCCATCGGCCCCTTGCCGGACTTGGCCACGGCCTGCGGGTCGTGAAACACCCGCACCAAATCAAAACCATTCATGAGCGGCCGGTACGTCCAAATCTCGGCCACCGTCACCTGGTGCATCTCGCAGAAACGGCGCGCCGCGTCATACATGAGTACTGGCACAAACAGGTGGAACGGCACCTTGGCCTTGCCGAAGTGGACCCACTGCGCCAACGCCTCAAGGTTGTTGGTCGACTCCGCCGTCTCGATCTCAATGACGCCGACAGGCTTCTTGGCCTCCTGGAGAATCAGGTCCGGAAAGTAGGTGCCGGCCCCAACCTTCAGGGCAAAGTCCTTCGACTCGCCCTTGTTGATAAGGACTTCACACTTCTTCTGATACTTCGCCTCGAGAAACAGGATCAGGCGGTCGTGCTCTGCCTGTTCTCTGGCGGGTCGAATATAAATGGGCGACACGAGGCCTCCGACGCCGTTAGGGCGCACGCCAGATCGAGCCAACTGCCCACAGGGCAGTAAGATAACGGCGGCCGTATCGTAACACTAATCCTTCGGTGTAATCCCACCGACCCCTGTAGAATCGTCTCCGTGGCGCACATTCTCATCGTCGACGACGACCAGGTGGTTGGCGAGACGTTTGCGCGGATGCTGACACTGGAAGGCTACCGGGTCACGTCGGTCCAGGACCCCCAGGCGGCCATGGACGCCGCCGGAAGTGACCCGCCGGACGCCATGATTCTGGATATGCGCATGCCGGTGGTCAGCGGCCTCGACTTCCTCCGCCAACTCCGCCGTGATGCCCGACTGCGCGAAACGCCCGTGGCCATCGTGACCGGCGACTATTTTCTGAACGAACCCGTCCTGGCTGAGATGCGGTCCCTGGGCGCCACGGTGCGATACAAGCCGCTGTGGATGGACGACCTCACGGCGCTGGCGCAGTCGCTGCTGGCACGTGATTAAGCGACAGGAGTGACGACGATGTTCAAGAGCGCCGGAATTCTGGTATTCAGTGCGTGTGTGGTCGCGATTGCCGCAGTCGCAGTGGGACAAGAGGGCCGTCCGCCGGCCCACGTACCTGCCGCCGTGGATGTCGGGCCGATTCTCAACGACATCAAAGCGAAGGACGCCGGGATGCTGGCGATTTCCGAAGCGGATGGGCAATTCCTGCGTGTGCTGGTGGCCACTCGGGGCACCAGGCGCGCCCTCGAAATTGGCGGGGCCAGCGGCTATTCCGGCATCTGGATCGGCCAGGGGCTGCGGGAGACCGGAGGGACGTTGATCACGATTGAATACGACCCGGTCCGGGCCCGCGAAGCGGCCGACAACATCGCCCGCGCGGGATTGTCGGACATCGTGCATGTCGTGGCGGGCGACGCGTTCGCAGAGATTCCGAAGATCGACGGCACGTTCGACATGATCTTCCTCGATGCGTGGAAACAGGACTACAAACGCTTTTTCGAGATGACGTTTCCGCGCCTGAATCCGGGTGGTGTCTTCCTTGCCCACAACGTCGTCAATAAACGTGAAGACATGGGCGATTTCCTGGATGCGATCTGGACCCACCCCGGCGCGTGGTCCTCGGTCATCGCCCCGTCGGGCGAAGGCATGTCGCTCACGTACAAGGCCCGATGACCCGACGCACCGTTCACATCCTCGGAGTGCCGCTGGACCTGGGCGGCGGGCGGCGCGGGGTCGACATGGGCCCCTCGGCGGTGCGTATCGCCGGGCTGGGCGAACGGCTCGCCGGCATGGGGTGCGTCGTCGTGGACAAGGGCGACCTGCCGGCCCCGATCCCGGAGACACAGACGGCCCGTGACCCGCAGAAGCGGTACATCAAGGACATCGCGCGCGTGTGCCAGCGCGTCTACCAGCACACCTGGCAATCGCTGAGCGAAGGCGCGGTACCGATCGTGATCGGCGGTGACCACTCGGTCGCCGCAGGGTCGGTCGGCGCGTCGGCAGACTTTGCCGCCGCCCACGGCGGCGCACTCGGCGTGTTGTGGATCGACGCCCACGGCGACATGAACACGCCGGCCACGACCACGAGCGGCAACGTCCACGGGATGCCGCTCGCCGCGCTCATCGGTCCGGAGCCCTCGGAACTGGCGCGCCTGGGCACGGCCCGCTCCCCGAAAGTCCGCGCGGACAAGGTCGTGCTGATCGGCATCCGGAATCTGGATGACGGCGAAAAGCGCCGCATCCGGGAATCGGGGGTGCACGTGTTCACGATGAAAGACATCGACCGGCACGGCATCGCGGTCGTGATGAAACGCGCGCTCAAGATCGCCACGACGGGCACGACCGGACTGCACGTGTCTTTTGATCTGGATGTGTGTGATCCCGCCATTGCGCCTGGTGTCGGCACGCCGGTCAAGGGCGGCCTCGACTACCGCGAGGCGCATATGGTGATGGAGATGATCGACGACTCCGGCAAACTCACCGCGCTCGACCTGGTCGAGATCAATCCCATCCTCGATCACCAGAACCAGACGGCGGTGCTGGGCACGGAACTGGCGCTCTCCGCGCTCGGGCAGGAAATTCTCTGAAGCGGCGGTGTTACAATCGACGGTCTTGGCGGGGCCGCTAGCTCAGTGGTAGAGCACCTGGCTTTTAACCAGAGGGTCGGTGGTTCGATCCCACCGCGGCCCACCAACTTCCCCTTCCGGTAGACTTCCCCTTCACATGGCCACCTGTCCCAAGTGCCGCGGGCACCTCACCACGGGACACCGCTGTCGTCGTACGGCCCGTCAACAGACCTTGGACCTGGCGCTTGCCGGCGTGGCCGGCGGGCTCACCGCGCTGGTCATGACCGCCGTGTTTGATCCCCAGCAAGTGGTCTCCGAGTACGACGGCTACATCATGGCCGGCGCTATCGCGCTTGCGATGCTCACGCAGTCGCTCATGCAGCAAGACTAGCCGGCCCCTCAGGTCCGGCTTCGAATCGCGTCGAGGCACCGCCCCGCTTCGGCGAGGCCTGCCGCAAAGATGTCGGGCCGTTGTCCGATGCCCAACCGCAAATGATGTTCGTATCCAAAGGCGGACCCCGGAGCCAGCATCACGGAGTGATCAATCGCCAGATGGTCCGCGAGCTCAAGTGAAGGCATGGGCAGGTCGTATTTGAGCAGGGCGAGCAGGCCGCCGCGCGGCGCCGTCCACGAGAGATAGTCGCGCCGGGCCTCGACCCACTGCTGTGCAGCGGAGAGATTGGCCTGGATGATGTCGTGGTTGCGCGCGACGATGCGGTCGTGATGACGCAGGGCGAGACACGCCAGTGCATCGTTGAGTTTGCCGGGGCTGAGCGTGATGTAGTCGCGAAGCCCCCAGCAACGCTGGACGATCTCGGGCGGCGCGGCCATCCACCCGATGCGCAATCCAGGCAGGCCATAGGGTTTCGACAACGTGCCGACGCTGATGCCGCGGGGCCCCTGCTCGATCATTGGCTTTGCGAACGGCGCGCCATTGGGCACCGCAAGCCAGCGGTAGGCCTCGTCGCCCAGCACCCACGCGCCGACGTGTTCGGCCAGCGCATACACGCGCGCCGCCGCCTCGGGCGACAACATTGCGCCCGTCGGGTTGTGCGGCGTGTTGACGATGATCAGTCTGGTCTTCGGGGTGATCAACTGCTCGAGGCGATCGACGTCGTACTGATAACGCGTCTCCGGGCCCACCGGCCATAACGACACCTCGCAGCCGATCGCCTTCGGCACGCTGTAGAGCTGCTGATATGCAGGAAAGGGCGCGATGACGTGATCACCGGCGTCGAGCAGTTCATGAAACAGCAGGTAGTTCGCCTCGATGGCCCCCGTGGTCACGAGGATCTGCTCGGCGTTGACGTTGGCGTACGTTGCTGCGAGCGCTTCGCGCAACGCGACGGTGCCTCTGGCCTCGCTGTACCCGAGCGGCAGCTGCAGGAGGGCGTCGAGGGTGGCGGCTCTGGCCTCGGGCGTGGTCTCAAAATTCAGGAGGTCCTGCGTCGAGAGCGGCAGGATGCCGCTTTCCGCGATGTCGTACTTCACATGCGTCTCGTGACGCGTCATCCAACGCTCGAGGAGAAACGGTTCAATCTTCATGGTCACACCAACTGGGCGGCAAGGTTGAAATAGATCAGCAACGTGCAGAGATCGGCACTGGCAAGCACGATGGGGCCGGCCGCGATCTTCGGGTCCCGGCGGGCGGCATGCAACAGGGTCGGCAGCAGCATGCCCAGCACGGCTGCGGTAATCATGGACGCCGTGATCGCGCCGCCGACAGCCAGCGCGAGCGTGCCGCTGCCCTTCCATGCCCCGGCGATGCCGCCGACGAGACCGCCGCACCCGAGCCCCAGCAGGCCGGCGGTCATGAACTCGCGGCGCAGCGCAGGCCCGACCAGCGCCCAGCTGGCTCCCGTCGAGTGCAATCCCTGGAGCGTCAGCGTGACCGACTGGATGCTCACGCTCTCTGCGAGCGCCAGCACCACCGGGATGAACAAGGCCAGCACCACCACCACATCCAACAGACCTTCGTACCGGCTGGCGATCCAGGCGCAGATCAGGCCGCCGGCGACGTTGGTGAGCAGCCAGGGGAACCGGTCCAGAAACCCCGTCCACGCCGTGCGGCCCTGCGTGGCATGGACGCCGATGATCTGGAAAATGTCGTCGAACGATCGCCGCGCGTGCGAAATCACTTCGTCGGTGAACACCGACACATCCACCTGTCCCACCAGCACGCCATCGCCGTTGACGACGGGAAACGCGAGGAACTTCTTGCTGGCGAAATATTCCGCGGCGATCAGCACGGTGGCCCAGTCGGGAATGGCCACGACGTCCGGCAGCATGATGTCGGCCAGCACCGTCTCCGGGCCCGCCGACAGCAGCGCCCGCGTCGGCACGACGCCAGCGAGATGCCCGTCGTCCTCCACCACGTAGAGGTACAACACATCGGTCTGTGTGCCCCGCGCACGCAGGGTCTGAAGGGCGTCACCAACCGACTGTGTGGGCGTCAGCGTCACGGGATCCCGTTGAACGCAGGTCAGAACGGAGGCGTGCAGGTCGAGCATTGCTGGAAATGGTACTTCAGCCGGCCCGGTTGAATCTGCTACACTTGTCAGGTTTCGCCTCCGGAGTCCCCATCGTCCAGAGGCCTAGGACGCGGCCCTTTCAAGGCCGAGACCGGGGTTCGAATCCCCGTGGGGACGCCAAATCATCTGACATCTGGCAATCGGAAAGCGGTCATCGGGATTGCCAATCGGCAACCTCGAATTGCTATCTGCAATCGGCCCCGCACCCCGGCACCATCGGACCCGAACCCTGGACCCTGGACCCTGGACCCTGGACCCTCTTACGGCTTCGGCAAACTCCGAATCTTCAGTCCCAGTGTGAGCAGGAATCCAAGAATCGCGAGTGTCGCCAGGCCCAGGCCACGCCGCCGGAACGAGAGTTCCTCGAGCGCCGCCTCTCCGGCCGCCTGTGCGCGTGTCGTCGCGGCCAGCCCCTCCGCGAGTGATGCGTTGAAAGGCGCCTCAGCAAAGGAGTGTACGAGCACGCGGAGGCCCACGCGACTTTCCTGCGCATCCCGCAACGCCGTCATGCCGTCATCGACCAGCATGCCCGCTTCCTCTGCACGGGTCAGCACTTCCTCAGCCGCGTGAAAGTCCCTGTTGAGCTGGTCGAAGCCGGCGCGCATTGTGCGGATGACCGGCGCACCCGGCGTGTCCGCCTCGTGGCAGGTGGCGCACAACGCCGGCTCCTTGAAGTCGATCCACGCGTCGGTCGGATGCACGATCTTGTGGTTGGAGTGGCACGTGAGACACGCGGGCATCTCCATGGCCTCAAACGCGGTGCGTTTCGAACTGGCTTGATACAACTCGGCTTCGCGTAGGTGACACGTCGAGCAGACGTTGGCCACCGAATCGATGCCTGGAGGCGTGGCGCCGTGACTGCCGTGACACGTGCTGCAGGTGGGCGCCGACGTATCTCCGCGTTCGAGCAACGCATCCGCGTGCACCGAGTGCGACCAGTCGTCAAAGACCGCCGGGTCGCGATTAAACGGGGTCATGCGATCGGCGCTGGCGTGACACGTCGCACATGTCGCCGCCACGTTCGCCGGCGCCACCGGCGAACGCGTGTCACGCACGGGCAACACGCCATGCGCTTTGTGGCAATCGCTGCAGGTGGCCACGCGGGTCTCCCCCTTGACCATCTGCTGTCCGTGCACACTCGTCAGATACTGCGCATGCTGGTCGGTGCGCACCTGCGGGCGGAACCTCCGCATGAAGGTCGGATCGCTGTGGCAGGATGCACACATCGCCGCAATCTTCGTGCGATCGACGGGGCCGGGTGTCCCAGCCCCATGACAGGACTCACACGTGACGCCATTCTGCTGATGCACGTCTCCCTGGAACGCCACCGCCGGATCCTGCACGTTTGCCGTTCCGGACGTCGCTGCGGGAGCTGGTGCCGGTGCCGCGGCTGGCTGCCTGGCGATCACCACCCACCCGGTCGCGCCGAGCCACGCGGCAAGGCCTCCCATCACTACTGCGTGCCGCATGCGTGGCGTCATCACTCGCCTCCCCAATACGCCAGAATCGTCATTACGGTCATGAAGAGCAGTGCCGCTGAGGCGAACCAGCTGCCCATGCGCCTTGAGCGTGCCGTGTTGGGATCGAGGAACGGCAAGAGCAGAATGCCGAGCGCGCCGACGCTGAGCACTGAAATGGCGACCAGTTCGCCTTCGAGTCCGAGGACGTGTCCCGGCACCATCTTGAGGGCCTGGAACGACCACAGGAAATACCATTCGGGCCGAATCCCGGCGGGCGCGGCCGCAAACAAATCAGCTTTCTGTCCCAGCTCCCAGGGCAGATACGCCGAGAGCCCGGCCAGCAGCGCCAGCGCGACCATCCAGCCGAACAGATCCCGCAACGCGAAGTGCGGCACAAACGGCATGGTGGGCACGGGCCGCCCCATCCGGGCGGCCTCGGCTTCGATCGACGGCGGCACACTCATGCCGTGATACTGCACGAGCACCAGATGGAGCCCGAGCACCACGGTCGTAATTGCCGGCAACACGGCGACGTGGATGCCAAAAAATCTGGTCAATGTCGCGCCGGTCACGTCGGGCCCCCCGCGCAGAAACGTCACGACCCAGTCGCCAATCACCGGAATGGCGCCGGGAATATCCGTGCCGACCCGTGTGGCAAAAAACGCGAGCTCATTCCACGGCAGCAGATACCCGGTGAAACCGAAGGCCAGAGTCACGAAGAGCAGCACCATGCCGGAGAGCCATGTGACTTCGCGCGGTTTTCGGTAGGCCTTCAGATACAGCACGCTGAACAGATGGATGAACGCCGCAGCCACCATCAGGTTGGCCGACCACGAATGCAGCGACCGGATCAGCCAGCCGAACGGCACACGGGTCATGATGAACTGCACGCTGTCGTACGCCTCGGCCGACGACGGGCGGTAATACAACAACAACAGGATGCCGGTGGCGACCTGCACACCGAAGAAGAACAACGTCATCCCACCGAAGTAGTACCAGAACGAGTGCCGATGCATCGGCACGGTCTTATGGTCAATCGCGGCCTGCACCGCGTCTATCGGGAGCCGTTCCGCCAGCCACGTTCTGATGCTCATACGGGTCTCACGTGCGTCGCGAAATCACGATCTCGTCCCCTTGTTCGTGCGCATCGTACGAGTCGAGCGGTCGTGGCGGCGGGCCGGAGATATTGCGTCCCGTCAGGTCGTAATGGCCGTTGTGGCACGCGCACCAGATGTGCTCAAGGTCAGCGCGATACTGCACCGTACACGCCAGATGCGTGCATGTGCCGGCAAAGGCGCGTAATTCGCCGTTTTTGAGCCGCACCACCAGGGCCGGTTTCTGCCCGAACGGCACCAGACGCCCCGTATTCGGCGCCAGTGTCGCCGCCGGGCCGGCTTTGACGGTCAATGTCGGTGGTTCACTGACCTCAGGGGGACTGAGATAACGCATCACCGGAAAGAACACGGCGCCGCACACGCCCGCAAACCAGGACCCAAGGACCCAGTCAAGCCAGCGGCGACGGTCGGGGTTTGTGGGTGTGGCCGACATGAGACTCCTATTTGAGCGACAACATATACGCGACGAGGTGATCGAGGTCCGCGCCCTTGACCTTCACGGCCGGCATCTTGTTCTTTGGGTTCTCCGCCTTCGGGTCCGACAGGTACTTGTGCAGCCAGGCCTGGTCGCGGGTCGCCCCGACCTTGGTCAACTCCGGGCCCATCTTGGCACCGGCAGTGCCGATGCGGTGGCACATCGAGCACTTCTGGGCCTTGTAGATCGCTTCGCCCTTGGCCTTGTCACCGGCCGGCGCCTGCGGCGCCGCGTCGGTCCGCGCGGTCACGGCCGCAGACAGTCCAAGGGTCATCACCAACGCCACACCAAATACGCTCATTTTCTTCATCATCTGCACACCTTACCCCCTCCGGGTGTCCTGCGCCGTTGCAACTTCGATGCCACGGCACACCGGCGCCAAGTGGTCCTCAGATAGGCTGTTGTTTCTCGGAATATTCCGCACCTCAAGGAAACTTGGGGAAAAATCTCGGAACCGGACAGAGGATACTGTGCGCCGAGGTTGCCTGATGACGATGCGTCCGCTTCTGCCCCTCTTCCTTGTAGTGCTTGGTTCGCTGCCGATCCACGCGACTCCCCAACGGTCGGTCGATGTCGTCGAACTCTCCATCGCGCAGATCCAGACGAGCTTCCGCGCGAGGACGCTGACCTGTCGTGCGCTCGTCGAGGCGTATCTCGCGCGCATCGCCGCGCACGACGCAGCCGGCGCGCGGCTGAATGCCATCACCGTCACGAACCCCCAGGCGCTGGTCGACGCCGATGCGATGGACCGAGACTTTGCCGCAGGCCGCCCACGCGGACCGCTGCACTGTGTGCCGATGATCGTCAAGGACAACTTCGAAACCCTCGGCATGCAGAGTGCCGCCGGGTCACTCGCCCTCGAAGGATTCGTTTCGGATCGCGACGCCTTCCAGGTCGCGCGCATCAAAGCGGCCGGCGCACTCGTGCTGGCGAAATCCAACATGGCGGAGTGGGCCTTCAGTCCCTATGAAACGGTGAGTTCCGTGCACCCCGGCTATACACGCAACCCCTACGACACCTCACGCGTCACGGCCGGCTCGTCGGGCGGCACGGCGGCGGCTGTGGCAGCCAGCTTCGGCGCCGCCGGTCTTGGCAGTGACACGGGTAACTCGATTCGCGGACCGTCCGCACATCAGGCTCTCGTGGGTATTCGATCGACGATGGGACTGACGAGCCGGACGGGTGTGGTGCCCCTCAACCTGCAGGCGGACATTGCCGGCCCCATGGCACGCACGGTGGCTGACGCCGTCGCAATCTTCCAGGTCATTGCCGGCGTCGACCCCGACGACCCCGTGACCGCAGCGGCAGGCGGGCGGACCATCCCGCAGTATTCGGAGAGCCTCCGCGCCGATGGCCTGAAGGGGGCGCGCATCGGGGTCCTTCGCCAGGCGTATGAGCGGGGTGGTGGGGGTGGCGTGGGTGTTGATCCCGAGGTCGCGGCGGTGTTTGCGGCGGCCGTGAACGCGCTGGAGGCCGCCGGCGCGACGGTCGTCGACCCAGCCGCGATCGATTTTTCGACCGTACGGCGCGAACAGGGCGCGGGCACGTGCGCGGGGTTCCCGTACGATATCGCGCAGTGGTTCGCGCATCACGCCGGAAAGACGCCGGTGTCCTCACTCGCCGACGTGCTGCGCTCGCGGCGCTACCACCCGTCCGTGCAGTCGCGTCTGCAGTCGGCTGCCGAGGCCAAGGCCACCGCCCCCGATTCGCCGGCGTGTCAGGCCGAGGGCCGGTACCGCGCCGCGTACGGCGCGGCGATCACCGCACGCATGGATGAACTGAAGCTCGACGCGTACGTGTATCCCACGTGGAGTTTCCCGCCGCGACTGATCGGGGATCTCAACACGCCGCATGGCGACAACAGCCAGGTGTTCTCCCCTACGTCCGGCTTCCCCGCCATCAACGTCCCGATGGGCTACACCCGCGGCAACCGCCTGCCGGCCGGCATCACGTTTTTTGGTCGCGCCTGGGATGAAGCGACGCTCATCCGGCTCTCATACGCCTACGAGCAGGCGACCAGGCACCGAAGGGCGCCTTCAATGGGGCAATGAGGCAATGGGGCAATGGAATTCCCGTAATGAGGCAATTACTGAATGCAATTCTCAGAATTCCCGGAATTCCATCGCCTCATTGCCTCATTGCCCCATTCCATTGCCCCATTGCCTCATTGCCCCATTGCCTCATTGCCTCATTACTGAACGTCAGAACGTAATGAGCGCGTGGACGCTGAACTTGCGATCGGTGGGTTTCGAGACCACTCCGCCGCGGTAGCTGAGCTGTTCGACGTTCGCCAGCAAGGCGGCTGTCGCTGCACCCGGCTTCGGGAACCAGTAGGCCACGCCGGTAATCAGGCGCCGCTGCGACCCGGCCACGTCCACGTTCGGATCAAAGAAGTCCATGCGCAGCAGACCTTCGAGGCCGCGGCCCTTGCGATCGAAGAACGGCGTCACAAACACTGAGAGTCCCTCGCCGGTGACCTTGGTCGCGGTCGGCAGTGGCTGGTCAACCTTCTTCAACAGGTCCAGTCCTGCGTTGAAACGGGCGTGTTCAAACCAGACCGTCCCCATCGCCCGCGTTCGCGGCGCATCCTTCACATAGGCATCCGCGTGGTAATACCCCGTCAGACGCAGTCCCTTGGCCACGCTGTGGTCGGGCAACGGACGCACGGTCACACGCGCCATGAGCGCCTTCTGTTCGTTCACTTCGGCCTTGTTGTAGCCCTCGCCGTTGTAGACACCCACGTGGACGTCGCCGTACTTCCCGAGTGGCGCGCGCCAGGACACGCCGATATCGGCGGACGCCAGCGCGGCATCACGCTCGCTGAAGGACAACCCCTGAAAGCGATACCGGTAGACGCTCTCCTGGCCGTCGACAAACGGCGTCTGCTGCATGCCCGCACGGACGCTCATGTCGTGCGGCAGCGCCACGTTGAAGTAGGCGAACTTCAGGCGGAACATCAGCGACCCTGCGACGCTGGTGTCGTTCTGCATGACGATGTCGGGCGTCACGCGGAAGGTGATGCGGTCGGTGACCGACCCGGTCACGTTGATGTAGCTGCGCATCAGATTAAACGCGTTTCCGGTGACCGTGCGGCCGGCCGCGTCCCGGACCTTTGGCGCGTCCACCACCGTGTAGTCGGCAAAGATGGTCGCCCCCACCCGGATGGACGGCACCGACGGCGCCGCACTACTGGCGGCCGGCTGCGCCGTTGTCTGCACCGCCGCCTGCGCCGCCGCCCAGACCGGGCTCAGCACCACCATTGTTCCCGTGACCCACCCTGCGATTCTGCCCACGTCATCCCCCTTCACATCCGACGATTTCGTCGCGTCCTCGCGACACGACCGTTACACCGTAGTGAACGATGCAACCGTCATGTTTCCACAACACGACGCCGGTGTTAATTCCATGTGACAAGTCGGCTCATCCGCCCATCCGCTCATCCGCCCATCCGCCCATCCGCCCATCCATTTAACCGCGTTGTAACGTCCGCGTCGTCTTCCGATCACAGCCCCTCTCTAGCCTCAGTGCTCGTAGGACACGGCCACGTGGGCGGGTCGTGCATTTGGAGGACTGGACACATGAATTTTTTCTGTCGCGCGGCACTCGTTCTGGCCGTCATGGCGGTGAGCGCCCTGGGCGTCCACGCGCAGGCCCCGCAGCAAGGCCGGGTCACCGGCCGGGTGCTGGATGGCATCAACGCGTCGCCGCTGCCCGGCGTGACGGTCGAGGTGGTCGGCTCCACCTATGCAACCGTCACCGATCTTGATGGGAAGTATGCCCTGCTGCTGCCGCTCGGCAGCCATCAGATCCGGATCGGCCTGTCGGGTTTCGCTGACAAGGTGGTCACGGTCGACCTGAACACCACCGCGGCGCGGACGCTCGATGTGACGCTGGCGCTGGCCGGGTTCTCCGAACAGGTCAACGTCACGGGACAGCTTCAGACGGAGGCGACGTCGAGCGCGTCGACCCAACTGCTCGAACGGCGCCGGGCCACGACCATCAACGACAACATGGGCGGCCAGGAAATGAAGGCGAACGCCGACGGCGACGCCGCCGCCGCGTTGCAGCGCGTGACCGGCCTGTCGGTGGTGGATGGACAGTATGTGTTCGTCCGCGGCCTCGGGGAACGCTACAGCAACACCACGCTGGGGGGCGCCGTGTTGCCCTCGACCGAGCCGGAGCGCAAGGTGGTCGCACTCGACATGTTCCCCGCGAGCCTGCTCGACAGCGTCCAGGTCGTGAAGTCCTTCACGCCTGATCGCTCGGCGGAATTTGCCGGTGGCCTCGTCGAAATCAACATGTCGAAGCTGCCGAACCGCCCGACGTTTGATCTCTCGGTCAACGGCGGCATGAACTCGCTGGTGTTCGGCAAGACGGTGCTCGACCACGCCTCCGGCGATCGCGACTACCTCGGCCTCAGGAACTCCAACCGCGCCCTGCCGGCCATCTTCCCCACCACCCGCCTGATTCGCGGCGGCATCTACACCCCGGAAGTCGGCGAACTGGTCACCGACCTCGAACGGTATGGTGAAGCCCTCCCGAATGTCTGGACCCCCGAATCCCGCGACGGTCGCGCCAACACCGGCTTCGGTCTGTCATTCGGCCAGCGGTTCGGACGCCTCGGCGTCTCGGCGAGCCTGAACCAGTCCTACAAGTCCAGTTTCACGGATGAAGACCAGGTCTACTACGCGCTCGAAGGCAGCACCCTGACGCCGTTCTCGACCTACAACTACAAGTCGGGCTCGACCACCGGGTCACTCTCCGGCCTTGTGAACCTTGGCTATCAGCTCTCCCAGAGCCATCGTGTGGGCTTCCAGGGCTTCTCGACCAACCGCGGCACGCGTGAGACGCGCACGTTCGAAGGGTACAACGATGACGCCGGCCGCAACCTGCGGAACGCGCGGCTCCTGTGGCTCGAAGAAGAGCTGCGCAGCGGGCAGGTCACCGGTGAACACTTCTTCCCCGCCATCTCGAACAGCCGCATCGACTGGCGCGTCACTGTGTCCCGATCGCAGCGGAACGAGCCGGACATTCGCGAAACCCTCTACCAGCAGATTGGCGCGAACTACGTGCTCGCCGATGAATCCCAGAGCGGTCTCCGCATGTTCAACACCCTGCAGGAGGACGTCGTCGACGTCGCCACCAACTGGAGCGTCGCGTTTGCCGGGCCCCAGGGCATGCCGGCCCTGCTGAAGTTCGGACCGAGCTACAGCACGCGCGAACGCGACTTCGATTCGCGCCGCTTCCGCTTCATCCCGCTCAACACCACCCGCTTCGACCTGACCCAGACGCCGGAGCGGCTGTTCACCCCTGACAACATCGGCACGCGGTTTGAACTGCGCGAAGAAACCCGCGCGACCGACTCCTATGACGCGGAACAGGAAGTCATCGCCGGCTACGGCATGCTCGACCTTTCGGTCAATCCGCGCCTCCGGTTCATCGCGGGCGCCCGCGTCGAGAAATACACGCAGACGGTCAACACGTTCGACCTCTTCGGCACCGACGTATTCGGCAGCCAGGACGTCATCACCGGCAAGATCGCCTCGACTGACTTCTTCCCGGCCTTCAACGTGGTCTACGCCACACGCCAGGATCAGAACCTCCGCGTCAGCTTCAGCCAGACGGTCAACCGCCCCGACTTCCGTGAACTCGCGCCCTTCGAATTCACCGACATCGTCGGTGGCCGCGCGGTCATCGGCAACCCGGACCTCGAACGGTCGCTGATTCAGAACTATGACGTGCGCTACGAATGGTTCGGCGACGCCGAGGAAGTGTTGTCGGCGGGCGTCTTCTACAAACGCTTCGACCAGCCGATTGAACGCTTCGTCGAGCCGACGGCGCAGCTGCGCACGTCGTTCACCAACGCCGACGCCGCCCGCAACTTCGGCCTGGAACTCGAAGCTCGCAAGCGCCTGTCCGAGTACCTCCTCATCGGCGCCAACTACACGTTCGTCGACTCAAGCATCACGCTCAACGCGTTCCAGACGAACGTCCTCACGTCGCTCAAGCGCGCCCTCGCCGGCACCTCCAAGCACATCGTCAACGGCCTGATCGAAGCGCGCCTGCCGCTCTTCACCGCACGCGTGCTGGTGAACAGCTTCAGCGAACGGATCGCCGAAGTCGGGTCACTCGGTCTCCCCGACATCTTTGAAGAGGGCCGCACCACGGTGGATGCCGCGATCTCGCGCCGCCTCGGCCGTTTCAGCCTGCGCCTCTCCGGCGAAAACCTCACGGACGTTGCCGTCCGTTACCTGCAGGGTCCACAGACCCATCGCGAGTTCAAGCTGGGCCGCACCTTCGCGTTCCAGGTGGGCTTTTCGGCTTTCTAAACGTCGAGCAACTGGAGACATTCATTCATGAAACCCTTCCTCAGACTCCTGCTGGTTCTCAGTGCACTGACGGCGCTGACGGCCACGCTGGTCCCCGCGCCTGTGCACACGCAGACGGTCGGCCAGATCGGCAACCCGGTGACGGTGCCGGGTCTCGACAAGCCGGTGCGCGTCATCCGCGGCCGGTTCACAAGCAACGTCACCCTGACCAGCGACACCTACTGGGTGCTGCGTGGTGCGGTGTTCATCGGCGCCGGCGACGGCACCAGCAGTGCGGTCCTGACCGTGCAGGCCGGCACGCGCATCGTCGGCGAAACGGCGACGCGCGGCACGCTCATCATTGAGCGCGGAGCGCGCATCATCGCGAACGGCACCGCTGCGGCGCCGATCGTCATGACGTCAGACCAGCCCGCAGGCCGCCGTTTCCGCGGCGACTGGGGCGGCCTGATCATCAACGGCCGCGCGCCACTCAACCTGCCGGGTGGCGTGGGCATCGGCGAAGGCCAGACGGGGGTCTACGGCGGCAACGACCCCAACGACAACTCGGGCATCCTGCGCTTCGTGCGCGTCGAATTCGCCGGCATCGAGTTCAGCCCGGACAACGAACTGAACGGTATCGCGTTCCAGGGTGTTGGCCGCGGCACGATCGTCGAGAACATCCAGGTGTCGTGGAACAAGGATGACGGGATCGAAATGTTCGGTGGATCGGTGGACATCAAGCGCGTCGTCCTCACCAACATCGGTGACGACAGCATTGACTGGACGTTCGGCTGGAACGGCCGTATCCAGTACGCGGTCGTGCAGCAGCGCGGTGACGACACCGACCAGGCCATCGAGGCCGACAACAACGGCAACAACCACAATCTGCTGCCGCGGTCGTCCCCCACGCTCTACAACATCACCCTCGTCGGCGACCCGACGCAGGAGTTCGGTCCCGAGAGCACCAACGGCATGCGTCTGCGCGTGGGCACGGCCGGCATCATCCGCAACTTCATCGTGATGGGCTTCAAGGACCGCGGCATCGACGTCCGTGACGCGGCCGCGCTGCCGCTCATCGCGAACGGCACACTGGCGGTCACCAACGGCATCATCTTCCAGACGGGATCCGGCGGCACGGGCTACTGGGGATCGTCAGCGCAGTCAGCCGCAGGCCGCGCCGCGTGGGGCTCCACCATTGCGGAAGGCCAGGACCCGCAGCTCGTCGCACCGTATAACCGCACCGCGCCAGACTGGCGCCCGGTGGCCGGGTCCCCCGCGCTGACGCGCACCCCCGCGGTGCCGCCCAACGACGGGTTCTTCGAGTTTGCAAACTTCATCGGCGCGCTGGGTCCGGACCTGGCGAACGATTGGACACGCGGCTGGACGTTCTACGGACGATGATCCGGTTTCTTCTTGTAGTGATCTGTGTCGGCGTTGCGAGCTGTTCCGCAACGCCGACAGCCATTCCGTTGACGCCCAGCTACGCGTCGAAGGATGCGGCGGTCACGGCGTTCCTTCAGGCGCTCGCCGCGCGCGACACCGACACCCTCGCGCAGTTGGTCGTGAACCAGAACGAGTTCCTCAAGCACATCTGGCCGGCCCTGCCCGCCAGCCGGCCCGCTGTCGGCATGCCGGCGGACCGCGCGTGGGCAGAACAATCCCAGCGCAACGCCGCCTTCCTGGCACAGACACTGGCGGAGCACGGCGGGCGACGGTACGAGTTGGTCGCCGTGAGCTTCGGGGCACCCGCCACGACCTACGGCGCCTTCACCCTCCACCCGGAGGCCACGCTGGACGTGCGTGAGACGGGAGGTGTCCGCGAACTGCGTCTGTTCGGGTCGATGATCGAAAGCGGCGGGCGCTGGAAAATCTACAGCTTCGTGGTGGACTGACTGTCGAGGTTCCGGATGCCGAAGTGCCGGAGTGCCGAGGTTGCGCAGGGCCGAGAGCGAGTTTCCCCCAGGGGTCAGCGATAGAATGCTCACGTGGCTCTGAGGGATCTCACCGCAGCCGACCTCGCCCAGTTGGCGGCGGTCGGCATCACTCCGGAAGCCGCCGCTGAGCAGCTGGCCCTCCTGCGCCGGCCTCCGGCGCCGATTCGGCTGGTCCGAGCCGCAACGATCGGTGACGGCATCGAGCAATTCACACCCACGCGGCACGCAGAGATCACCGGACTGATCGATCGGGGCGACGCCGCCGCCTCAGCCGGGCGCGTGCTCAAGTTCGTGCCGGCGTCGGGTGCCGCCTCGCGCATGTTCAAGGATTTGATCAGTGCCCTGCACGGCGACCGCCGGCCGTCGGACACGACCGCGGCCAGGGAGTTCTTTGCGCGACTTGATGCGTTCCCATTCTCGGGTGAGCTTCGTCAACGATCCGGGCTCGACCGGACGCCGGCCACGGAAGCCGAGGAACGGCTCATGTTGCGTACGCTGCTGGTCGACATGCAGATGGCTGCGCTCCCCAAGGCGCTGGTGCCGTTTCACCGCAGCGACCGCATCCGCACCGCGTTCGAAGAACAGCTGCTGGAAGGCACACGCTACGCCCGCGACGCCGACGGGGTCTCACGGCTGCACTTCACCGTGCCGGCCGGCATGGTCTCGCGGTTTGAATCCACACTCGCCGCGCTGCGCCCGCAGGTGGAATCGGATCGGCGAGGCACGCGGCTGTCGGTCAGCTTCTCCACCCAGTTGCCGGCCACCGATACGCTGGCACTCGACGACACGGGCGCCCCGTCCAGACACGCGGATGGCACACTGCTGCTGCGTCCCTCGGGCCATGGGGCCCTGTTGTCGAACCTCGAGGCGTGCGGCGGCGACCTCGTCGTCATCAAGAATATCGACAACATTCTTCCCGATGAATCGAGTGAGGAGGTCGTCCGGTGGAAACGCCTGTTGATTGGCTGCCTCGCCGGTCTGCAGGAGGAGGTGTTCACGCATCTGATGGCGGTCACGGGGCCGTCGCCGTCACGCGCGGTCCTGGATGCCGCACGCGCGTTCGCGGCGGCGCGGTTTGCGCGCGTGCTGCCCGCCGATGCAGGGCCCGACGCCATCACGGCCGCGTTGCACCGGCCGCTGCGGGTCTGCGGTGTGGTGCGCAACGACGGCGAACCGGGGGGCGCGCCCTGCTGGGTGCGGGACGCCGACGGCCGCGAAAGTCTGCAGATCGTGGAGCCCGCGCAGGTGGCGCTCGACGACCCGGAGCAGGCCCGCCTGTTCGGCGGCGCGACGCACTTCAATCCCGTCGACCTGGTGTGCGGCCTTCGGGGGTACGACGGCAGGTCGTTCAATCTGGCACCGTTTGTCGATCCGGAGACGGCCTTTGTCACGCGCAAGACCGCCGACGGGCGCACCTTGACCGTGCTGGAGCGTCCGGGTCTGTGGAATGGCAGCATGGCCGGCTGGAACACCGTGTGTCTGGAAGTACCAGCGGAGACGTTTGCGCCAGTGAAAGTCGTGTTCGACCTGCTGCGCCCGCAGCACCAACCGGCGCGCCAGGCACCGGCGCATCCTCACTGAAGAGTCGCTGGATCGGGAATTGGTGGTGTCACCAGGCAGGGGCGG
>Ga0222714_10000733_pt1 | contig 37309 bp, 36 predicted proteins | sample C33_3DmetaG_FD_165048 | JGI IMG/M metagenome (GOLD analysis project Ga0222714, IMG submission 165048) | Estuarine water microbial communities from San Francisco Bay, California, United States - C33_3D | ecosystem: Environmental > Aquatic > Marine > Unclassified | place: USA: California...
GACGTACCCTGACGTCATGGGTTCGGTCGGCTCCATCATTTTCCTGCACGGAGTGGGGGGCGTGCGCGCCGATTGGGCTCGGCCGCTGGCCGATGTCGAGGCCGGTGTGGCTCTCACCGCGCCGACATACGCCGACCTTCTGAGGCCCGATGCCCTCGTCCGGCATCGCCGCCCCCGGTGGAGTGCTCCGGTGCACCGTGACCTGGCTGATGCGCCAGGTCAGGCCGACCCACCGGATGACCGCGATGTCGCGCGGTTGTCCTATCTCGAGCGGCAGCGCCTGCTGGCCGAGCACGTGCGCGCGAGCGGAGACGCCCTGCCGGAGGGGATGTCGTGGCCCTCGGGGCTCCCGCGTCCCGGCGATCTCTCGGCGCGCCTGCCCCTGGCGCGCATCGTGCGCAGCTCCCTGTTTGGCTTAGACCAGGTAGGCCGCTACCTCGACGACGACGAACGCCGCGATGCCGTGGCGCATCGGGTGTTGCCCGCGGTCCTCATCGCCCCCGCGCCGCGGGTGATCATCGCGCACTCGTTGGGCTCGATCGTGGCCCTCGACCTGCTCGCCGACCCGCGAGTCGAAGTCGATCTGCTCATCACCGTCGGCAGCCCCCTCGGTCATGAGGCGGTCCATGGTGATCTCGCCGTCGCCGACACCTTCCCCTACGACCGCGTGGGGGGTTGGCTCAATGTCGTCCACCTCCTCGATCCCGTCCCACTCGGTCGAGGGCTTCATCCGAGATTCCCCGCGGCGCACGACGCCTTCGTGCCCATGGTCGGCGGCGAGACATCGGCGGCGGAGACTCTCCCCAAACTCGTGAGCACCGCCGGACGTGCGCTCACCGCCCACCTCGATTCGACGTACCTCGCGACCGGTACCGTCCGAAGTGCTATCGCCCACGTCTGGCAGTCGGGAGTCACAGCATGAGTGAGACGTCGTCGAGCATTCCCCCGCGCGACTACGCCGATCCGCCTCGTGTGCCCACTTCTCCCTCATCGGCGGAGCGCGAGTACCTCGGTCGTCTCCGTCGCAAAGAGGTGGGTTTCGCCGAAGCACTCGCATCGGTGACGCCTGATCGTGGCGGCGAGACCGACTCGCCGGGACCGACGGGTATCGACGTCTGGCTGGTCGGCGAAGCGGGGGTGGCCTCCCTCATGCCGGTGGACGGGAGCGGGGAGTCGTCCATTCTCGACTTCACCAACGTCGATGATGCGCTGCCTGGTCCGTGGGAGTTGGACGTCGTGGCCCTCGCTAGGCACGTCGCGAAGAATGACGGAGGTCGTGTCGTGCCGGACATGGCCGAGGGATACCGCCGTGCCGTGACGTCGCTGGCGCACGCACCCCTGCATGCGCGCACCGAACGAGCGGTCGCACTCGCGACGCGCTCGACACGCGATTCGTTGGGCGCGAGTGCGGAGGCCGCGCTGGAGCGGTTGGTGAAGTCGGGTGATGAACCGCTGCTGCGCCGTGATCGGGTGGCGAAGCGGTGGGATGCCCCCGTCGTGGATGCCGAGGGTGTCGAACGCGAGCTCGCGCACTATCGCGAGACGGTGGCGGAGCCCGTAGCCGCATTGATCTCGCACTACTCCGTGGCCGACGCGGTGAGCCACGAGTCGGGTCGATTGCTCGTGCTCCTCGCGCGACAGGCCGATGACGTCATCCTTCTTGAGGCCATACCCGCGGGACCCACGCCGTTGGAAGAGTCCGTTGGCGCCTGGCGGCACGGTTCGGACCTCCAGCGGGTGCTGCTTGTGCGCGAGTCATTGCCGCTAGTGCCGCCGGAAATGCTCGGGTGGACGACGAGCCCGGAGGGCAACGTGGCCCGGGCATGGGCGCGTGCTCGCGCATTGCCGAAGGGTGCCAAGGTCGATCTCGGCGGCCGTCGACGTCGTGCCCGCGCGTACGGAACTGTGCTCGGACTGCTGCACGCGCGGTCCGGTGATGCGGCCATGTTGGCCGGCTACTTGGGATTGACGCCGAAGTTCGGTGCCGCGCTGGCCGCCGCGGTCAAGCGCTCCTAGGTCGGACCTGCCCTGCTGGGGTCACTGCCGCCCGACACTTATTGCCGGCCGACGACGAAGGCGTCCATGCCCCACGCCATGGTCAGGTGGGCGACGACGCCAGCAGCGATCGATCGCAGGCGGAGAGCGACGTAGCCGAGGATCAGTCCGCCGATGAGACTGGACGCGCATTCGGGCATCGGCTTGCCGAGGTGCAGCAGGCAATAGCCAAAGGCCATCACCGGTACGGCGTGCACGCCCAGGATGGGCAGACCCGCGAATACGAGGAATCCCCGGAAGAAGAACTCAAGGGCGACGAAGGTCGCACCATAGGCCACCTCGAACACGAGCAGTTTGACAAGGGCGTTGTCGCCACCGGATTCGTAGTCGTAGAACGGATACGTGCGCAGGAATCGCTCGTCCGACGAGACGAGCCAGACGAGGACCACGATGGCCGGCGCGAGGAGCGCAATGAACGCCGCTTCGGAGCGGATGAAGCCGAGGGACAGACCGTAGGACCGGATCGCTTGACCGGTGAATAGCGCGTAGGCGACCGGGACGGCGATGTAGATCGTGAGGGTGACGGCGGCCCACCAGAGGGAATGTGCGAAGGACGGGTCGGCCGCACTGTCGAAGAGGCGCAGTTGACTGAGGTGAAGCAGAAGCGCGGGCGTCGCCCACAGCGCTACGAGGAAGCCGATCGCCGAACGAGACAGGGCACCCCTCCGCCAGGCGATGATCACGCCCGCGAGCGCCGGAAGGGCGAAGATTGCAAGCCCCACCGCGAGGTTGCCGCGCCGCCACTGTTCAATCGGCCAGACCTCGTAGGCGATCCACACCACGGTGAGGGAGGCCACCGCGAGCGCCAGCATGACGAGGGCCGCGCGCGGACCATAGGTACGTCGTACAAATTCGCCGATGAGGAGAATCGCCACGACCGCGATGGCCATGACCTCCCAGGCGGCGAGCACCTCGCGATGCTACTCGGGTGACGGCGAGCACCCGGCGCGCTCGCGGAAGTCGCGCACCGTTGATTATCCGTGCAGCGCTCGACGCAAAGCGGCAATCCGTGTCTCGATGATCCGTCCGCTCAACTCCGCATTGGGGGCGAAAACCTCGGAAGCGTGAAAGGCGCCGGGATACACATGGAACTCGATGGGGACACCGGCCTGGGCGAGTCGGCCGACGAACGCAATGTCCTCGTCGCGGAAGGCGTCGAGCGTGCCAACGTCGATGAAGGTCGGCGGCAATCCGGCAAGGTTCGCCGCATGCGCGGGCGCGGCGTAGGCGTCGGCCGTTTGATCCCCGAGGTACCAACCCCACGCTTCCACGTTGGTTGCACGGTCCCAAATGCCGAGGTCGCTGATCTCGTGGCTGGACGGACTGTCGTTGCGCTCGTCGAGCATGGGGTAGGGCGCCATGAGGTAGGCGATGCTCGGTCCGGCGAGGTCACGCGCCCGAAGTGTGGTGCTGATCGCGAGGTTGCCGCCGGCACTGCCGCCGAACACCGCGATGCGGTCCACGTCGATGTCCAACTCGTCGGCGTGTTCGACCATCCAGGTGAGCGCGGCGTAGCAGTCGTCGGGCGCTGCGGGGTAGGGGTGTTCGGGCGCCTTGCGATAGTCCGTCGAGACCACCACCGCTCCCACGGCTTCGCAGTAGGCCTGTGCCTTGAGATCTTCTGCGTCAACGCTCCCCATGATCATTCCGCCGCCGTGGATCATGAGGATTCCCGGCAGGCGGACACCGGTGGCCTGGGCTGGGGTGTAGATGCGTACGGCGAGGTCAGGGTTGTCGACGGGGCCGGGGATGATCCGGTCCTCACAAATCACTTGGTCATTGGGTGGCAGGTTCGCCGTCATGAGTTCGAGGAACTGCGCGGCGACAGCGCGGCGTTCGACGATGTCGGCGATGGCGCCGAACCCGCCGGGGACGGCGGCGAGGAAGAGATCAAGGCCGTCACGAGTTTGCGGGTCGAGGCGGTCGCGCGGCTTCATGGGTCCCCTTCGTCGGTCGGCGCGGCGTAGCGGTGTGGGGCGACGCTAGTAGGTGTCGTCGCGTCGCGGGAGATCTTCAGCCAACGAAATCACGCTGGTCCTCGGCCTGTGCGCGTCGAACCTGGCGGGGGAAGGAGATGATCACGGGAATCAGGAGCAGCGAGATTCCGATGAGGACGACGGCGGGGACGAGCAGGCTTCCGGTCGATCCGAGCAGGGTTTCTTCGAGTGCAGGCGTGAAACTGCCGAGGATCATCCCGATGCTGTAGGTCAGTGCGATCCCGGTATAGCGGATCTTGGTCGGCACAAGTTGGGTCATTTCCGTCGTGGTAGTCGAGTCGACGAAGGTCTGCAGAACCGAGAGCACGACGATGGCGAGTAGAACACCGGCGATGATGCCGGAGTTCAGCAGCAGGATCGCTGGAATCGATAGGACGACGTAGGCCAGGACCGTGCCGATCATGAGAGGCCGACGGCCGCGTCGATCACCGAGGACCGCCACCGGCACGACGACGGCGATGTAGACGACCGAGACAAGCGCGGATACCAGATCGGCGCGAGCATCGGTGATGCCGACGACGGTCTCGAGGTAGGACGGCATCCACGAGATGAGCGTGTAGACCGTGACGCCGCTCCACGTGGCCAGGGCCAGCATGAGGAAGGTCGCGCCCGGGTAGGCGCGCAGCAGGTAACGCACGGGCGTGCCAGTGTCGCCGGACTCAGCAACCTCTTCGAAGCTTGCGGTCTCGCGCATCTTGCGCAGCATGATCACGGCGACTACGGCGAGGACGAACCCGATGGCGTAGGGGACGCGCCAGGTGCCTTCGACGAGCGCCTGCTGACCCCACAGTGCCGTGGTGCCGAACACCACGAGGGAAGCCAGCAGATTGCCGCCCATCGCGGTGGCGAGTCCGAGAGACACGCTGCGGCCGCGACCGGTCTGACCGGCCGATTCGCTCAGGGCCGTCAGCGCACCTGAGTACTCGCCGCCCACGCTGAATCCCTGCAGCAGACGCATCACGGCCAGGAGGATGGGGGCCAGGATCCCGATCTGGTCGTACGTCGGCAGGAGGGTGGTTACCAGGAGCGGGACCAGCATGAGCGCCGTCGACAGGACGAGTGCGAACTTGCGCCCCCTAGTGTCGCCGAGTCGGCCGATCACGAGGCCGCCGATTGGCCGGGCGAGATAGCCGACGGCGAAGGTGGCGAAGGTCAGGATCAGCCCGACCGCTGCGTCATCGGTCGGGAAGAAGACCTGCTGGATCGTGGTGGCGAGTAGGCCGTAGACCATGAAGTCGTACCACTCGATCACGACACCGCTGGTGGTGAACAGTCGGTTTCGGCGTAGTTCGCGAATGGTGAGGGCGGTGGCGGGCACGCCGGCAGCCTAAGGGCCGCAAGAGCGCCCCCGGCAGGATTCGAACCTGCGACCTTCGGTACCGGAAACCGGCGCTCTATCCCCTGAGCTACGGGGGCTCGGGCGAAGTAGAGGGTAACAGTCGAGTGCAGGACTCAGCCGGGGCAGCGGCTCAGGGCCCGAGTTAGGACGAGAACCAGCGCGGCGGTCCGGCGATGACCGCGGTGAGGAAGGATCCCAGCGCGGCGCCGAGACCCATCGAGGTCCCGGACAGCACGAACGGCGTGAACAGTCCGACCGCGAAAGCCACGGCACCGAAAACGACGGCGCTGATGACGGCGAAGGCGATGCGACCACCGGGCTTGTCCGAGGAGCGCTCGACGTCCCCGGACGTCTTGCGCGCGGGAGTGGCCTTGCCCGAACCCGCCTGGCCCTGGGGCGCCTGGCTCGCGGTGGACTTGGAGACTTCGGCCAGGAGTCGTTCGATGTCGTCGCTCATGCACTCCATCCTCACCCGAGTCGACGCCTGGCGTCCACCTGGCCATCTCAGCTGCACGTCCACGGACGGGTGAGGCAGGTCCTTGCAGGCGCCACAAGGAAGCAGGCGCTACAAGGAAGAAGGCCCGCCCCTTGGGGCGAGCCTTCTTCGTAGGTCGGTACGTCAGATGATGCGGACGTTATCGGCCTGCGGGCCCTTCGGACCCTGGACGATGTCGAACTCGACCGTCTGGTTCTCGTCGAGGCTGCGGTAGCCGTCGGCCTGGATGGCGGTGAAGTGCACGAAAACATCGGCACCCCCGTCAGCCTGAGCGATGAAGCCGAAGCCCTTTTCGGCGTTGAACCATTTGACAGTTCCCTGTGCCATGCGGGGTAACTCCTACTGCTGGGATCCTCATAAAGCGGATACGCGTCGCCGGGCACCTCGCCCGACGGGCTGATCTTGCGAGCCGACGTCCCGCCCCAAGGTCGCCCCTAGAACTGAAGGATCCGCGTCGAGCGTGAGCCCGGCAGGGAACCGCGAACGGTGGTTCATGTGCAGCACAGCCGACCCCGACGGTAGCACGGCGGGGAGCGGCGCAGGGTTGCTCGGTCCCTTCCCATTACGCTCCGGTCATGACTCCCGAGGATTTGGCCGGTGTGGTGCGTGCCGCGGTGGCGCAACTCCAGGCCGAGGGCGCCCTGACCGGAGACCTGCCTGAGGAGATCGTTATCGAGCGGCCGCGAAGCAAGGAGCACGGCGATTACGCGACGCCGGTCGCGCTGACGCTGGCCAAGTCGGCCGGTCGTCCGCCTCGTGAGATTGCCGAACTGCTCGCCGGTCGTCTCACCGCCACCCCGGGCATTGAGGCCGCAGAGGTCGCCGGACCGGGGTTCGTCAACCTGCGCCTCGCGGCCGACGCCCAGGGTCAGGTGGCACGGGCCATCGTGGACGCCGGTACGGCGTATGGACACGGCATCGGACACGCCGGCCAGTCCATCAACGTGGAGTTCATCTCGGCCAATCCGACGGGACCCATTCACCTCGGGCACGCTCGCTGGGCCGCTGTGGGCGACGCCATCGCCCGGGTTCTGGAGGCGGATGGGGCGTCAGCGGTCCGCGAGTTCTACATCAATGACCGCGGCGTCCAGATGGACCGCTTCGGCGCCTCTGTGCAGGCCGTCGCCGATGGTCGCCCGGTGCCCGAGGACGGGTATCACGGCGCCTACATCGCGGACCTCGCCGCTCAGATCGTCGCGGAGCACCCGGAGTTCCTCGGACTGTCCGAGGAGGAGCAGCATGTCGCCTTCCGGGAGGCGGCGTACCTCGTGCAGTTGAAGCAGCAGCAGCAGGTCCTCGACCTGTTCCGCACCCATTTCGATGTCTGGTATTCCGAGCGGTCCCTGCACGCGTCCGGTGCGGTTGAGCGCGGTATGCAGCGGCTGCGTGAGCAGGGCCACGTCTTCGAACTCGACGGTGCCGTGTGGTTGCGCACCACCGATTTCGGCGATGACAAGGATCGTGTCCTGATCAAGGCCGATGGGGAGATGACCTACTTCGCTTCCGATACGGCGTACTACGTGGACAAGCGCGAGCGGGGATTTGACGTCGCGATCTATCTGCTGGGCGCGGATCATCACGGCTACGTCAACCGCCTGCGGGCCGTCGCGGCATGCGCCGGCGATGACATGGATCGCAACGTCGAGGTTCTCATCGGGCAGCTTGTCAAGATGATGAAGAACGGTGAAGAGGTCCGGCTGTCGAAGCGCGCGGGCACCATCATCACCCTGGAAGACCTGATCGACGAGGTCGGCGTCGACGCTGCTCGATACTCACTCATCCGCTACCCGGTGGACTCACCGCTCACCCTCGATCTGGATCTGCTGGTCAAGCGCACCAACGACAACCCGGTGTTCTACGTGCAGTACGCGCACGCGCGGATCGCATCGGTCCTGCGCAATGCGACCGACCTCGGGATCGATTGGCGCGAGGCGTCGTTCGACGCGGGATTGCTCAGACACGAGCGGGAGGCGGATCTCCTCCTCGCCCTGGCCCAGTTCCCCGCGATTGTGGCTTCGGCCGCCGAACTGCGGGAGCCGCATCGAGTCCCGCGATACTTGGAATCCCTGGCGACGGCGTACCACCGGTTCTACGACGTGTGTCGGGTGTTGCCGCGTGGTGACGAGGAACTCACCGATCAGCACGTGGCGCGGCTGTGGTTGTGCGCGGCGACGCGTCAGGTAATTGCCAACGGACTTTCGCTGTGCGGAGTCAGCGCCCCCGATCGGATGTAGCGGCAGCGGGTTTCCTCGCTCGAGGCGCGTCTAGGTGGTGCGGGACTTCTCCCGGCGAGTGCGGGTGATGATCAAGATGCCGCTCGCGGCGAGAAGAACGACACCGGCGACGAAGAGGCCCGCGATGAGGCCGAGTGTCTGTCCCGCCACCGACATCGCACCCACGCCGGCCGCGATCACACCGCCCACCGCCCATGCCCACGAGCGACCCCGGGCAAAGAGGTAGAGCGCCAGGGCGGCGAAGCCGAGCAGGACCGCGCGCGAGAACCACATCGCGGCGTCCATCTGCCACTCGATGTCGGCATCGAGGCCCATCGGTCGATCAAAGGCGAAGAACGCCGTGGGTACCTGGAAGAAGATAAACGCGGCCATGCCGAGGGCTTCGGCGAGCACGGCGGGGGACAGTAGGCGCGGCGCAAGGAGCAGCCAACCGCTCGCCGCCACGAACAGGACGATCGGATCGAGCAACGGTGACTCCAACGGGCCGATCACGCTGCCCAGGAAAGTCATGATCCACATGAATCCGGTCAGGGCGACGGCAATCGTGGGCACGATCCCGGGCACCCACCACGCCGCGAAGCCGGCGGCGATCACGGCCACGCTGAAGACGATGAGCATCGTGATCTCGTCGCGTCGGCCAAAGTCAACGCCGGACCACTCCAAGGCGAGCGCGGTCGTCATCGCCGCCAGGGGAGCGGCGAGTGCGGCGAGAACGCCGATGAGCCGGCGGCGAGCCACATGCTCGGACAGATGCTGACGTCCGCCCGCGGTGAGGCTCAAGGCGCCCGCGGCGATGTACAGCGCGACCATGGCGCTGGCGACGACACCGGTTTGCGTGGCCAGGGACAAACTGCTCCAGGACTGGGCCACCAAGGCAAAGCCGGCGCCGACGACGAGCGCTGCGCCGAGGTACCCGAGAATCTCGGGAAGGCGCCCGTGTTGCCACGTGTGGTGTGGCCGAGGCGTCTGAATGGGTGAGATGGCGGCCATGGCAACCTCCCTGGTCCGAACCTGGGCTCCTTCCACGGTGATCCATCGGCGGAGCACTTGCCAGGGCCTTTTGTCCCGCTGACTAGCCTGACTCCATGCGCGCTCATCCCGCCGGCCCACGCCACGGCGACGTCATGACCCCCGCGGGGCTGCCGCCCCTGCCCGCAGGGGAATTCGCCGACCTCGATCCCGCGGTATGGCCGCGCACCGTGTTGCGCGGTCCGGACGGGGCCATGGTCATCGGCGGATGCGATGTGCGGGATCTCGCCCGGGACTTCGGCACGCCCCTGTTCCTCCTCGACGAGGCGGACTTCCGGACGCGGGCGGCGGCCTTCCGGACGTCGTATGCCGGGGGTGATGCCCCGGCAACCGTCTACTACGCCGCCAAGGCTTTCTTGGCGACCCGCGTGGCCCGCTGGGTCGAGGAAGAGGGACTTGGGCTCGATGTCGCTAGTGGTGGAGAACTCGCTGTCGCCCTGGCCGCGGAATTCCCGCCCGAGCGCCTGATCCTGCATGGCAACAACAAATCGCTGGACGAGATCGCGCGTGCCTTGCGGGCCGGCGTGGGTTTGATCGTCATCGACTCGCTCGTCGAGATCGACCGCGTCGCCGAGGTCGCGCAGCGGCTCGGAGTCGTGGCGGAGGTCTTGGTACGCGTCACCGTGGGTGTCGAGGCGCACACGCACGAATTCATCGCGACGGCACATGAGGACCAAAAGTTCGGACTTTCGCTGAGCAACGGTGAAGCGGCGGCGGCGGTGCTCCAAATCCTTGAGCGCCCCTCCCTGCACTTTGCTGGACTTCACTCACACATCGGTTCCCAGATCTTCGATGCCTCCGGTTTCGAGATCGCCGCGTCACGCATCGTCGAACTCGCGGCGGAGTTGGCCGAGCGCGGGATCGCAATCGAGTGGCTTGATCTGGGCGGCGGCATGGGCATCGCCTATACGTCGTACGACGACCCGCTGGACGTGGCCGATATGGCGATGGCCATTGACCGCATCGTGGTGAAGTCGTGCGAGCGTGCTGGGCTTCCGATTCCCCGCATGGCCTTCGAACCCGGTCGAGCGATTGTCGGGCCTGCCGGCGTCACCCTCTACGAGGTCGGCACCGTGAAGCCGGTCCAACTCGACCACGACCTCGTCCGCACCTTCGTGTCGGTCGACGGCGGCATGAGCGACAACATTCGGACCGCCTTGTACGACGCCGACTACACAGTGGTGCTCGCTTCGCGGGAGTCCGCGGCCGAGCCGATGCTGTGCCGGGTCGTCGGCAAGCACTGCGAAAGCGGGGACGTGGTGGTGCGCGATGCCTGGCTCCCGGCTGACCTCGCACCCGGCGATCTCCTGGCGGTGGCGGGCACGGGCGCGTACTGCCGGTCGATGGCCTCGCAGTACAACTACCTGCCGCGCCCCGCGGTGATCTCGGTGCGCGATGGAATGACCGACACCGTCCTTCGCCGGGAGACCGAGGCGGACATGCTCTCGCTCGACCCCGGCGCTTAGCCAGGGCCGACCCCGAGCAGGACGATCTGAGAGGCTAAGGGCCCTGCCTGCCGCCCGGCGGGCCGAGTCGACCGGGAGTCGCCATGTCCGCCGCACCCCTTACCGTCGCCCTGCTCGGAGGCGGAACCGTCGGTGCGCAGGTGGCACGGCTGCTCCTTGAGCAATCGGCCGACCTCGAAGCCCGTGTGGGAGCGCCCCTGCAGCTCGTGGGTGTCGCCGTGCGCGACACCGCGAAGCCGCGCGAGGGGATCCCGTCCGACCTCATCACTGATGACGCGGCCGAACTCATATCGCGGGGCAGTGACATCGTCGTCGAGGTCATGGGAGGCATCGAGCCCGCACGCAGCCTCATCCTCCAGGCCATGGCGGCCGGCTCCAGCGTGATCACGGCCAATAAGGCACTCCTCGCGGCCGACGGGGCAACCCTCTATCAAGCGGCGGAGGAATCCGGTGTCGACCTGTACTTCGAGGCTTCCGTCGCCGGGGCTATCCCGCTGCTTCGGCCCTTGCGCGAATCTCTCGCGGGCGACCGCGTGATGAAGGTGCTCGGCATCGTCAACGGGACGACCAACTTCATCCTCAGCAAGATGGATGAAGAGGGCGCCGACTACGCCGATGTCCTAGCGCAGGCTCAGGAACTCGGGTACGCCGAGGCGGATCCGACCGCCGATGTCGGTGGCCTGGACGCCGCTGCCAAGGCCGCCATCCTCGCCGAACTCGCCTTCCACACGCGTGTCACTTTCGACGATGTGTCCTGTGAGGGCATCACCGACGTGACCTCGGCAGATGTCGAGGCTGCTCGTGCCATGGGATTTGTCATCAAGTTGCTCGCGGTCGCGGAGCGGACACCGGACGGTTCCGGTGTGATCGTCCGCGTCCATCCCGCGATGGTGCCGAGGGATCATCCGTTGGCGAGCGTGCGAGATGCCTTCAACGCGGTCTTCGTTGAAGCTGAAGCGGCCGGGGAAATGATGTTCTATGGCCGCGGCGCTGGGGGAGCGCCCACCGCGAGCGCCGTCCTCGGTGACGTGGTGGCGGCGGCCCGCAATCGCGTCAGTGGCGGCCGCGGCCCCGGGGAGTCCACCTACGCCGACTTGCCGGTGCGTCCCATTTCCGAAGCTTTGACGCGCTACTACGTGAATCTGGACGTCGCCGATCGCCCGGGGGTGCTCGCGGCGATCGCCAACGCTTTCGCGGCCAATGGTGTGAGCATTCAGGTGGTGCGGCAGGACGGTCATGGCGACGACGCGGGCCTCGTTGTGCGCACGCACCTCGCCTCGGATGGCGCGCTGAGCCGCACCGTCGATGAGCTGCGCAGTCTGGACGCCGTGAAGGAAGTCCTCGGTGTGATGCGAGTCGAGGGTGAGGCGGGTGCATGACCAGGTTGGGAGCGCCGCAGTGGCGCGGCTTGATCGAGGAGTACCGGTCCTGGTTGCCGGTCGATGAATCCACCCCCGTTGTCACGTTGCGCGAGGGCGGTACCCCGCTCGTCTACGCGTGCACCATCAGCGAGATGACCGGCTGCCAGGTGTGGCTGAAGTACGACGGCGCGAATCCCACCGGCTCCTTTAAGGACCGTGGCATGACCATGGCCATCAGCAAGGCGGCCGAGGAGGGCGCCAAGGCGGTCATCTGCGCATCGACGGGCAACACGTCCGCCAGCGCGGCGGCCTATGCCGTCAAGGCCGGGATGGTCTGCGCCGTACTGGTTCCCGAGGGCAAGATTGCCATGGGCAAGTTGGCGCAGGCGATCGTGCACGGAGCTAAACTCCTTCAGGTGCAGGGCAATTTTGACGACTGCCTCACACTTGCTCGGGGTCTCGCGGACGACTACCCGGTGAGCCTCGTGAACAGCGTTAATCCCGATCGCATCGAAGGGCAGAAGACTGCGAGCTTCGAAGTCGTCGACCTCCTCGGTGATGCCCCGGACATTCACTGCCTTCCGGTCGGCAACGCGGGCAACATCACCGCGTACTGGAAGGGCTACAACGAGTACGACGCATCGGGTCACACCACGCATCGGCCTCGTATGTGGGGCTTCCAGGCGTCCGGCGCCGCCCCCCTCGTGTCGGGAGAGCCGGTCGCTACCCCTGAGACCATCGCGACCGCGATTCGCATCGGCAACCCGGCGTCGTGGGATCACGCGATTGCGGCGCGCGATGAGTCGGGCGGCCTGATTGATGCGGTGACCGACGAGCAGATTCTTGCGGCGTACCACCTGCTCGCGGAGAAGGAGGGTCTCTTCTGCGAGCCGGCGAGTGCGGCAAGCGTGGCCGGACTGCTGCAGCAGCATGTGCGGGGCGAACTCGACCCCGGGCAAACGGTGGTGTGCACGCTCACCGGCAACGGACTCAAGGATCCCCAGTGGGCCCTGGCTGACGCGCCGGATCCCACCGTGGTGCCCGTGGATGCTGCGGTGGCCGCCGCAGCCCTGGGACTGCGTGGCTAGCCGATGGCCGTGACTTTCCGTTCCAGCGGTGTCGAGGTGGTCGTTCCCGCGACCAGCGCCAACCTTGGCCCGGGATTCGACAGTCTGGGTCTGGCACTCGGACTGCATGACCACCTTGTCGCCATGGTGACCGAGGATCCTGGCGTTCTCGTGCATGTCGAGGGCGAGGGAGCCGGTCTGCTCCCGACCGACGAGCACCACCTCGTGGCCCGGGCCATGGCCGCGACCTGGAGCGCCATGGATGTCGAGCCGCCGGGAGTGATCATCCGGTGCCTGAACGCCATCCCGCAGGGCCGGGGGATGGGATCGTCCGCGGCCGCGATCATCGCAGGCATCATGTTGGCGCGCGGGTTGGTGGTCGACGGCGACGACCTGCTGCCCGACGACGAGGTCCTCGGCCTCGCCACCCGCATGGAAGGCCACCCGGACAACGTCGCCGCCGCCCTCCTCGGCGGCTTCACCACGGCATGGGTCGACTCCGACGAAGAAGGGGCTCCGCATGCGAGCGCGGTCACCCACGCGGTACACGCGGACGTCGTTCCTGTCGTGTGCGTTCCGCAGCAGCCGATGGCCACATCGACCGCACGCGGCATGCTCAATGATCAGATCGATCGCGCGGACGCGGTCTTCAACATCGGTCGTGTTGCGCTCCTCACGCACGCCTTGACGGAGGCACCGCACCTGCTGTTTCCGGCGACCGAAGATCGGCTGCACCAGCATGCGCGTGCATCGGCGTACCCCGCATCCCTTGAGCTCGTGATCAGGCTGCGTGGTCGTGGACTGCCCGCGGTGATCTCCGGTGCCGGGCCGACGGTCCTCGCGCTGACCACCTCGCCGGCGGACGTGGCTGATGTGCTTGCCCAGGTGCCGGAGGGGTGGCAGGCCTCGGCGCTAGCGATCGATTCCGCCGGTGCCCGGGTGCATATCCGGGGGGTCTGAGGCACCAGCATGGGAGGGTGCTAACCTTGCCGCATTGGTCCTGTTGGGCCGGTGATCCCGTGGAGTAGTTCCAGTGGAGCAGTTCCAGGAGGATCAACAGCCTCCAGAGCCAACGTGTTTAGGGTTTTCATCCCCGCGTTGTTTTTCGGGCCGTAGGCCCTCTTCGCAGATGGCTTGGGAATCCACCCGACCAGCGATTTTCCGGTCGGTTGCATGTCGCCTCACGCAATCACGCGCCATGGCGAGTGCGCAAAGTCCCCACCAACGTGGTTGGGGCAGTCAAGAAGGATATTTAGGTGACCGACACCACAACAACGAAGCCTGCCAAGTCCGGGTTGTCCGGCATGCTCCTCCCCGAGTTGAAGCAGTTGGCATCCTCGATGGGCATCACCGGCGCGAGCGGGATGCGCAAGAGCGACCTCGTCGCCGCCATCAGCGCCAAGCAGGCCGGTTCCGGCAATGGCGCCGCCGAGTCGCGCCAGCGCCCGCCCCGCAAGCAGCGCGGCGCCGAAGAGACCTCCACCAACGACAACACCTCATCAGGTGCCGACGCATCCGAGCGGGCCGCTGAGCCGGCCAAGGCAGATCGCCACCGTCAGGGTGAGCAGGGCGGTTCCGCCAACCGCGACGCCCAGCGCGGCGGCAATCGCGACGCGAACCGTGACAGCAATCGGGACGCGAACCGCGACAGCAATCGGGACGCGAACCGCGACAGCGGCAACGATCGCTCCTACGACGACGACGAGGGAGGTTCGCGTCGCCGACGTCGTCGGGGCCGTGACCGATTCCGCGATCGGCGCGACCGCCGGCCCGTCGGAGCGAACGAGCAGGAGATCGAACTCAGCGATGACGATGTCGTCGTTCCCGTCGCCGGCATCCTCGACATCCTCGACAACTACGCCTTCGTGCGTACGGCCGGCTACCTTCCGAGCCCGAACGATGTTTACGTCTCGCTGTCGATGGTGAAGCGCTACGGCCTGCGCAAGGGCGATGCCGTCACCGGAGCGGTTCGCCAGCCGCGCGAGGGCGAGCGGCGCGAGAAGTTCAACCCTCTCGTGCGCATTGACACGGTGAACGGGTCGGAGCCCGACGTGGCTCGGCAGCGCCAGGACTTCTCGAAACTGACCCCGCTCTACCCGCAGGAGCGCTTGCGCCTTGAGACTGAGCCGGGCAACCTCACGACCCGCGTGATCGACCTCGTTGCCCCGATCGGCAAGGGTCAGCGTGGCCTCATCGTCTCGCCGCCCAAGGCGGGCAAGACGATGGTTCTTCAGGCGATCGCCAATGCGATCACCGCCAACAATCCCGAGTGCCACCTCATGGTCGTCCTCGTGGACGAGCGGCCCGAGGAAGTCACCGATATGCAGCGGTCGGTCAAGGGGGAGGTCATCGCCTCGACCTTCGATCGACCTGCGGAGGACCACACCATCGTCGCCGAACTCGCGATCGAGCGGGCGAAGCGACTGGTCGAGCTTGGCCACGATGTCGTCGTACTCCTGGATTCGATGACCCGACTCGGGCGTGCCTACAACCTCGCCGCACCTGCCTCCGGACGCATCCTGTCCGGCGGTGTGGACTCCACCGCGCTTTATCCGCCGAAGAAGTTCTTCGGTGCTGCGCGCAATATCGAGAACGGCGGATCGCTCACGATTCTGGCCACCGCCCTGGTCGAGACTGGCTCTCGCATGGACGAGGTCATCTTCGAAGAGTTCAAGGGCACGGGCAACATGGAGCTCAAACTCGACCGCAAGCTCGCGGACAAGCGCGTCTTCCCCAGCGTGGACGTCGACGCCTCAGGTACTCGCAAGGAAGAACTCCTCATGGCCCCCGATGAGCTCAAGATCGTGTGGAAGCTGCGTCGGGTGCTCCATGCCCTGGATCAGCAGCAGGCGATCGAACTGCTGCTCACGAAGCTGCGTGAGACTCCGAGCAACCTCGAGTTCCTCCTCCAGGTGCAAAAGACGACCCCATCGGTCACGTCCTCGGCGTCAGACGACTAGCCCGTCACCCCTGCACGGGCGGGCGGTGCGGCCATTCGGGCGGTCCACGCCGTGGGCCCTCTCCGGGCCGATTGGGGATCGGCGGGCCTCATGGCGTACCCTTCCCAGGTCCGGTTCACCGCCGCGGCGGACCCGGGCACTCACCTAAGGAGCCACTATGAAGTCGGGTATCCACCCCGAGTACGTCGAGACCACGGTCACCTGCTCGTGCGGATCGACGTTCACCACACGAAGCACCGCAAAGAACGGCCAGATCCACGCCGATGTGTGCTCGCAGTGCCACCCGTTCTACACGGGTCGCCAAAAGATCCTCGACTCCGGCGGTCGCGTCGCGAAGTTCGAGAAGCGCTTCGGCGGCAAGGGCAAGGCCGCAACCCCGGCCGAGTGACCCACGCCGCCGCACCATGCTGAGGGAGGCTGGCCGCAATGTTCGACGCCTGCGTCGATCTGCTGGCTGAGTACTCCGCCATTGAGGAACGCCTCGCCGACCCGTCGGTGCATGCCGACCCGGCGGAGGCTCGCCGCTTGGCCCGTCGCCATGCCGAACTCCGACCCATCATCGAGGCCTACCGTCGGTGGGTCGCCCTGGGCGAAGACCTCACGGCTGCCCTCGAACTCGCTGGCTCGGACGCGGCGTTCGCCGAGGAAGCCGAGGCGCTCGATCGAGAGCGTCAAGAGGTCTCCGATCAGTTGCGGCGTCTACTCATCCCACGTGATCCCCTCGATGGCAAGGACGTCATCGTAGAGATCAAGGCCGGTGAGGGCGGCGAGGAGTCGGCACTCTTCGCCGGAGATTTGCTGCGGATGTATCTGCGCTATGCCGAGCGCCGGGGCTGGTCCACCGAAGTGCTCGAAGCCGAAGAGTCTGATCTCGGCGGCTTTCGCGATGTCGCCGTCGCGGTCAAGGCGCGCGGTGTTCCCGAACCCGGCGAGGCGCCCTATGCGCGGTTGAAGTACGAGGGTGGGGTGCATCGCGTTCAACGCGTACCCGTGACGGAGTCGCAGGGTCGGATTCACACCTCCGCGGCGGGGGTTCTGGTGCTGCCGGAGGCCGAGGAGGTCGACGTCACGATCGACCCCAACGACCTGCGTATCGATGTCTACCGCTCGTCCGGTCCCGGTGGCCAAAGCGTCAACACCACCGATTCCGCCGTGCGCATTACGCACCTCCCCACCGGCACGGTGGTGTCCTGCCAGAACGAGAAGAGCCAACTGCAAAACCGCGAGCAGGCCCTACGCATCCTTCGTGCGCGACTGCTCGCGCTCGCAGAGGAGCAGGCCGCGCAGGAAGCTTCGGACTCACGACGAGCGCAGGTGCGCACCGTCGATCGCAGCGAGCGGATTCGCACGTACAACTTCCCCGAGAATCGCATCAGCGATCACCGCGTCGGATTCAAGGCCTACAACCTCGATCAGGTGCTCGATGGCGAGCTCGATGACGTCGTACAGGCCTGCATCGATTCCTTCGAAGCGCAAGCCATCGCGGAGGGCGCGTGAACACGCCGGGCAAGACACCGGGCCGCAGCGAACGCTTTGTCGGCGGCTGGGTGTCTCTGCGAGACGTCCTTGCCGACGCGCAACGTCGCCTCGCCGCCGCAGGCGTCCCGTCACCACAGAACGACGCGGTCATGTTGGCGGCCCACGTCAAGGGCGTGCCGAAGGGTCGGTTGCATCTCCATGACGAGATGCCGGTCGAGGAGCGTACGTCCTTCGAACGGCTCATCGCGCGCCGCATGGCCCGCGTGCCGCTGCAGCATCTGATCGGCTCCGCGGCCTTCCGCACCATCGACCTCGGCGTGGGTCCCGGAGTCTTCATCCCCCGCCCCGAAACCGAGTTGCTCGCGGGCGCGGCCATCGATGTCCTCCGGTCTCTCCCGGCATCCGAACGGCGAGCCGTGGACCTGTGTACCGGATCCGGCGCGGTCGCCCTGTCGATGGCGATCGAGGCAGGCGGCACCGACGTCACCGCCGTCGAGGTCGATTCCGTGGCGGCTCGGTGGGCGCGCGACAACGTCGTACGCCTGAGCAACGAGCTCGCGGACGTCAACTCAACCGTGCACATCGTGGAGGCCGACGCGCGCGACTGCGCGAGCGGAGACGGTCCGCTCGCGGCACTAGTGGGCTCGGTGGCCGTGGTCACCATGAATCCGCCGTACGTCCCTGACGACGCCGAGGTGCGCGATCCTGAGGTGCGCGATCATGATCCGGCTCTCGCCCTCTACGGCGGTCGAGACGGTTTGGACATCGTGCGCGGGGCCGTGGAATCGGCGGCTGACCTGTTGCGTCCGGGCGGCTTCGTCGCCATCGAGCACTCCGACGAGCAGGGCGAGGGTGTTGAGGACGGTGTGCCCGCGCTCCTCCGCGATGATTCTCGGTGGCGCGACGTGCACGACCACCTCGATCTCAACCGTCGGGCGCGATTCACGACGGCCATCCGGGCGGTGTGAGATGCCGCTGCGGATCGATGTCGGGTCGCGACCCGGTCCCGATCGCACGCGGGGAGTGACCGCGGCTGCTGCCGCTGCGCGACGCGGTGAACTGCTGGTCTTCCCCACCGAATCGATGTACGCCGTCGCCGCGGATCCCTTCTCGCCGCGCGGGATCACCTCCTTGCGCGAGGTCAAGGGGCGCGGATCGTCGCTTCCGGTGCCGGTGCTCGTAGGCGCCATTCGTACCGTGGACGGCTTGGCGACCGGGATATCAGCGGAGGGCCGCGCCCTCATCGAAGCAGCGTGGCCCGGGCCGCTCACCCTCGTTGTTCGTGCTCAGCCGACGCTGGCCTGGGATCTCGGCGGCAGTACGGGCACCATTTCGGTACGCATGCCCTTGCATCCCGTTGCCCTCGAGGTGCTCGCGGCAACCGGTCCGTTGGCGGCCACCGGTGCCCAGCGCTCGGGCAGCACGCCCCCGCGCTCCTGCGACGAAGCCGAGCAGCATCTGGGGGACGACGTCTCGGTCTACCTCGATGGTGGTCCCGCCCCCGCGGAATTGCCGAGCACCATCGTCGACCTGAGTGGGCCGATCCCGGCCCTGCTCCGTGAAGGTGGTTTCCCGGCCGAGGTGCTCCGCGAGGTCTGTCCCGACCTGCTCGATTCGACCTCGTAATCGGGACTACGGGGCGATTTCCCGCGCCGCGGGTCACCACTGCGCGCCCCACGGGGTCCGGGTCCGTAGACTCGCGGGGTCGCGTCCGACGCGGCCGTCATGTCAACGGTGGTCTGTCAAAGGTGGGCCGACAGGGAAGGACAGCTGATGAGCATCGATCCGTTCTGGGGCCCGGACTTCGGTCAACTGCAGGCTGAGGATCCCGAGATTGCCGGCATCCTGCTCGATGAACTCGAACGCACGCGCAGGGGACTGCAACTCATCGCCAGCGAGAATTTCACGTCGCCGGCCGTCCTCGCCGCACTCGGGTCGACGCTGAGCAACAAGTACGCCGAGGGTTATCCGGGTCGTCGCTACTACGGCGGCTGCTCCGAGGTCGACAAGGCCGAAATCCTTGGCATCGAGCGCGCGAAGGAACTGTTCGGGGCTGAACACGCCAACCTGCAGCCGCACAGCGGTGCGAGTGCGAACATCGCCGCCTACGGGGCCTTCGTCAAGCCCGGCGAGACGGTGATGGCGATGAGCCTGCCGCACGGTGGGCACCTCACGCACGGATCGAAGGTCAACTTCTCCGGTCGCTGGTTCGATGTCGTGTCCTACGGCGTACGCGAGGACAACGAACTCATCGACTACGACGAGGTGCGCAGCATCGCACACAACCACCGGCCCAAGATGATCATCTGCGGGGCCACCGCGTACCCCCGCTTGATCGACTTCCAAGCGTTCCGTGAGATCGCTGACGAGGTGGGCGCCATCCTCATGGTGGACGCGGCGCACTTCATCGGCCTCGTGGCCGGCAAGGCGATTCCGAGCCCGGTGCCCTACGCCGACGTGGTCACGTTCACCACGCACAAGGTCCTGCGTGGGCCGCGCGGCGGCATGATCTTGACGACCGAGGAGCATGCGGCGGCGATCGACAAGGCCGTGTTCCCCATGATGCAGGGGGGTCCGCTCATGCACGCAGTCGCCGCCAAGGCGGTGGCGCTCAAAGAGGCGATGTCTCCCGAGTACCAGCAGTACGCGGCCCAGGTGGTGCGCAACGCACAGGCGCTATCGGCGTCGCTCGCGGCCGAGGGCATGCGCCCGGTCAGCGGCGGCACGGACACGCACCTCGCGCTCATCGACCTGCGCGGCGTTGACGTGACCGGGGCCGAGGCGGAGGCCCGCTGCGATGCCGCCCGCATCACGCTGAACAAGAACGCGATCCCCTATGACCCCCAGCCGCCAGCCGTGGCCTCGGGTATCCGCGTGGGCACGCCTTCGGTCACCACGCAGGGCATGGGGGAGCCAGAGATGGTTGAGGTCGGCCGTCTCATCGCTCGAGCCGTGGTCGACCCGTCGGCGAGTGCGTCCGTCGCGGCGGATGTCAGCGCGCTTGTAGATCGCTTCCCGGCCTACCCCGAGTCACCGGTCGGCGTCTAGGTCTCGGCCGTGCGCGAGTACCTCCTCTGTCTCGCGGCGGCCGCGGCGGTCACGTACCTGACCACCCCGCTCGCCCGCTCGCTCGCCCTGCGGTGGGGCGCGATGGCGGAGGTGCGCGACCGGGATGTGCATGACACACCCACCCCTCGACTGGGCGGCTTGGCGATGCTCGCGGGGTTGCTCGCCGGGATGCTGCTCGCGAGCAAACTGCCGCAGATGAGCGCGGTTTTCGGGGACTCGGACAATCTCACCCTGGCTCTGCTCAGCGGCGCCGGCATCATCGTCGTCCTCGGGCTCATCGATGACCGCTGGGGCCTCGCGGCGCCCACCAAACTTGCCGGACAGGTCCTGGCGGCCTCGGTCATGGCAGTCCAGGGCATCTCCATCATCTGGCTGCCCTTCGGGGGCACCCTCGTGCTCGATCCGGTGACCAGTGTGCTGCTGACGGTCCTCGTCGTCCTCGTGTGCATCAACGCGATCAACATGGTCGACGGCCTTGACGGGCTTGCAGCCGGGATCGTGGCCGTCGCGTCCCTCGCCTTTTTCGCCTACTCGTACCTGTTGTCGGTCGAAATCGGATTTGAGCGCGCCACGCTCGCGACGCTCGTGTCCGCACTCCTCGTGGGGATCTGCCTGGGCTTCCTGCCCTACAACTCCTTCCCCGCGCGCATTTTCATGGGCGACACCGGATCGATGCTCCTCGGACTCCTCATGGCGGCCAGCATCATCACGCTGTCCGGCCAGATCGATCCGGCAGCCATCGAGGGCGGGACCTTGCTCCCGGCGCTCCTGCCGATCCTGCTGCCCCTTGCCGTCCTTGTCCTGCCTCTCCTCGACTTGGGCCTTGCCGTGCTTCGGCGTACTCGCAAGGGGCGTTCGCCGTTCGCCCCGGACAAGCAGCACCTGCATCACCGCCTCCTGGAAATGGGGCACTCCCAGCGACGCACGGTGTCGCTGATGTACGGCTGGACCGCCGTGGTCGCCGGAACGGCGGTCGCGTTGGCCTTTGTCCCGGTGGCCTACGCGCTGCTCATCTTGGTGCTCGGCACCCTCGCCGTGGCCTTCGCCGCGTTGCGGCCGCGCTGGCGCAGGTTTGGCAGGAAAGGCTCCCGCTCGGTAGCGTGACCAAGAAGCCGATCCGGGAGTCTATTTGCCGTCTATTGACCGACTGGTGCTGCGTGTCGCGATTCCTGTGACCGCGGTCGTGGGTGTCATCGCGGCTGTCATCGGGGCCCTCGTGGCTGACGATCCGGGCAAAGCGGTCCTGGGCGCCGCCGTGGGCGTCGTCATCGTGGTGGTCTTCTTCACCGTGGGCCAGTTGGTGGTCGGGGGAGTTCTGCGTACCAATCCACAGATGGCGCTCACCGTGGCGCTCATGGTCTATCTGCTGAAGATCGGTGCGCTCCTCATCTTCATCGTCCTCTTCCAGGACACAACCGCCTTCAATACCAAGGTTTTTGCCCTCACGGTTCTCGCATGCACGCTCACCTGGACCGCCGCCGAGCTGTGGGTCTTCAGCCGCACGAAGGTCCTCTACGTCGACCCCGATGCCCCGAGGCCGCCGCTGTGACCACACGACGCCCTGAGGAGTCCGAGGCCGATCGTCACGAGGGATGGACGACCGCCAATACGGCCTGGATCATCGTGAGCCATCTCATCACCGGGATTGGGCTGTACGCCGGCATCGGCTGGGTGCTCTCACTCTGGCTGGGAATGGCACCCCTGCTGATCAGCGCCGGAGCCCTCATCGGTATGTTCCTATCGCTCTACCTCGTCCACCGACGCCTCGAGGCGTCTTCCACCGGGAAGGGATCGGCCGTGCCAGACCGTGCGACCCGCATCCTCCGCGGCCACCGCCAAGGAGGGGCCGCATGAGCAATCTCGTGGCTTCCGGTGGGCTGAACTGCCACTTCGAGAACGCCGATAACCCGTGTGGCTTCCCGGCCCCGGGCTCGGAGATCTTCTTCTTCGACGACGTCATCTCCACGGAGTTCGCCGGAACCGTTATCGGCATCAACAAGGTGACGATCCTCATCGTCGTCGCGGTCATCCTGGTTCTTGGCTTCTTCCTCTATGCCTTCCGTCGCCCGCAGCTCGTCCCCAAGGGGTCACAGAATGTCGGCGAGGTCGGCTACCTCTTCATCCGTGACGGCATCGCCCGCGATGTGATCGGCAAGGAGGGGGACAAGTTCGTTCCCTTCCTGTTCTCCTTCTTCTTCCTCGTGTGGATCTTCAACTTCCTCGGGATTGTGCCTTTCGCGCAGTTCCCCATCACGAGTGTCTTCGCTATCCCGGTCGCTTTTGCGCTGATCGTGTACTTCACCTGGGTGCCGCTGGGCATCTACCGTCAGGGCTTCGTCGGCTTCTTCAAGGGCATGCTCTTCCCGCCCGGTGTGCCGAAGCCGATGTACGTGCTCCTGGCGCCCATCGAGTTCATCTCGAACATCATCGTGCGACCGTTCACACACGCGGTCCGTCTGTTCGCCAACATGTTCGCCGGTCACCTTCTCATCGCGACCTTCAGCATTGCGGCGTTCTATCTGCTGAGTTTCACCGTTGTCGGACTGATCGGGGCCGCGGCCTCGTTCACCATGGCGGTGGCATTGACGGCCTTCGAGATCCTGATCCAGGGGCTCCAGGCCTACATCTTCACCCTGCTGACCGCCGTCTACATCGGTGGCGCACTGCACGCTGAGCACTGAGTCCGCACCACCACACCGGCTTTACCCAACACAACTGAATCCCATCCAGACCGGCAGACCAGACTGTCGGCCCGGCACCAGAAGGAAGAATCATGTCCCTGCTCGCTGAACTTTCCGGCTCCATCGGCTCTGTCGGTTACGGCCTCGCCGCGATCGGCCCCGGCGTCGGAATCGGCATCATCTTCGGCCAGGGCGTCCAGGCCATCGCGCGTCAGCCCGAGGCCTACGGCGTCATCCGCCAGAACATGCTGCTCGGCTTCGCGCTCGCTGAGGCGCTTGCGCTGATCGGCTTCGTCGTTCCCTTCGTCTACGGCACCTGATCGGAACGCCCGTGTCTTCCCTCTTCACTGGAAATCTCCTGGCCGCCGGAGGCGGCGGCGAGGAGATGCCGAGCGTGCTCGCGGTCCCGATCGACGAGCTCGTCATCGGCATCCTGGCCTTCTTCATCGTTTTCGGCGTTCTGGGCAAGATTGCCCTGCCGAAGTTGAGGCAGACGCTCGCCGAGCGATCTGAGGCGATCGAGGGTGGCCTGGCCAAGGCCGAGGAGGCTCAGGCCGAGGCGCAGCGTGCCCTCGAGGAGTACCGCGCCGCCCTGGCGTCGGCTCGTGAGGAAGCCGCCGCCATTCGCTCCCAGGCTCAGGCTGACCGTGCTGCGATCGTGGAGGAGGCTCGCAACGAGGCTCGTACCGCGGCCGCTGCGGTCACCGCGCAGGCCGAGGCTCAATTGGCGGCCGAGCGCGCTCAGGCCACGAGCCAACTGACCCGTCAGGTGGGCGAGGTGGCCGTCAGCTTGGCCGGCAAGATCGTCGGCGAGTCACTCACCGATGATGCCCGGGTCAAGGCGACGGTCGACGCCTTCCTATCCGATCTCGAAGCGCAGGTTGCGCAGCGGGAGGCGAACGCCTGATGTTCGGAGCGAGTCGAAGCAGCCTGTCGGAACTCTCCGACTGGCTTGATGGTCAGCGCACTGCCGAAGGCCTCAACGGTCTCGCGGCGGATCTGTTCGCGGTTGCCGATCTCGTCGGTCGCGAAAAGAACCTGCGCTCGGCCCTCGCCGACTCTGGTCAATCGGCCGACTCGCGCTCCAGTCTGGTAACGACTTTGCTGGCCGATCGTGTCGGCGCCCTTGCGTTGACGGTCATTCAGCGAGTCGCGACGTCACGCTGGTCCGACGACACCGACCTGGTGCTCGCCCTCGAGACCCTCGCGGATCAGGCCGCCTTCATGGTGGCCGATGCGGATGGGACGCTCGACGCGACGGAGGAGGAGATCTTCCGCTTTGGACGGGCGATCGATTCCTCGTCCGACCTCCAAATGGCGCTCACCGATCCGTCCCTGCCGGCGGCGGCGAAGGCGGCGATCGCTGGAGACCTGCTGCAGGGACGGTCAACAGCCGCCACCCAACAGGTGCTCGAGTACGCCGTCGGGCATCTGCACGGGCGACGGATCGACGCGGTCGTCGACGACTTGGCCGATGCCGCGGCTCGCCAGCGGCAGCGCATCGTCGCTGAGGTGCGCGTCGCACAGCCGCTGGATGCTGATCAAGAGCGCCGCCTCGCGGAGGCGCTCAGCGCACTCAAGGGTCGCCGGGTGCGGCTCAATGTCGCCGTGGACCCGGAGGTCCTCGGTGGTGTCTATGTCACCGTGGGTGACGAAGTTATCGACGGGACCGTTGCCTCGCGCATGGAACAAGCCCGTCGCACGATGCTGGGTTAGTTGATGACAACGTCGCCACAGGCGACCGAAGAAGGAGAGCAGGCACCATGACGGAGCTGACGATCCGGCCGGAGGAGATCCGGGGCGCGATCGAGCGGAACGTCCAGTCGTATGCGCCGACGACCGCTCGCGAAGAGGTCGGCCGTGTGATGGAGACTGGTGACGGCATCGCTCGCGTTGAGGGGTTGCACTCGGCGATGACGAACGAGCTGCTCGAGTTTGAGGGCGGTCTTCTCGGCGTTGCTCTCAACCTGGACGTGCGTGAGATCGGCGTCGTTCTTCTCGGCGACGGGTCGCACATCGAGGAGGGCCAGCCGGTGCGCCGCACGGGCGAGGTCCTGTCCGTCCCCGTGGGTGACGGCTACCTCGGTCGTGTGGTCGACCCGCTGGGCAACCCCATCGACGGCAAGGGCCCCATCGAGGCCGAGGGCCGTCGCGCCCTCGAGGTGCAGGCGCCCACGGTCGTACAGCGCCAGCCCGTGAAGGAGCCGATGCAGACCGGCATCAAGGCCATCGACGCCATGACCGCCATCGGCCGCGGCCAGCGTCAGCTCATCATCGGTGACCGCCAGACCGGCAAGACCGCCGTGTGTCTGGACACCATCATCAACCAGCGCTCCAACTGGGAGTCGGGCGATCCGTCAAAGCAGGTTCGCTGCATCTACGTCGCCATCGGCCAGAAGGGCTCGACCATCGCTTCGGTGCGTGGTGCCCTCGAGGAGTACGGCGCGATGGAATACACCACCATCGTCGCGGCTCCGGCGTCCGACCCGGCCGGCTTCAAGTACCTCGCCCCGTACACCGGCAGCGCCATCGGCCAGCACTGGATGTACAACGGCAAGCACGTCCTCATCGTGTTTGACGACCTGTCCAAGCAGGCCGAGGCCTACCGCGCCGTGTCGCTGCTCCTGCGTCGTCCGCCGGGCCGCGAGGCCTACCCCGGCGACGTCTTCTACTTGCACTCCCGTCTACTCGAGCGCTGCGCCAAGCTCAGCGACGAGATGGGTGCGGGGTCGATGACCGGCCTGCCGATCATCGAGACCAAGGCGAACGACGTGTCGGCCTACATCCCGACCAACGTCATCTCCATCACCGACGGACAGTGCTTCTTGGAGTCCGATCTGTTCAACTCGGGCGTTCGCCCCGCCATCAACGTCGGCATCTCGGTCTCCCGCGTCGGTGGTTCGGCACAGCCGAAGGCGATGAAGAAGGTCGCCGGCTCGCTGCGCCTGAACCTTGCCCAGTTCCGTGAACTTGAGGCGTTCGCCGCCTTCGGTTCGGACCTGGACTCCGCGTCCAAGGCGCAGCTCGCCCGGGGCACCCGCCTGGTGGAGTTGCTCAAGCAGGCGCAGTACCAGCCGCAGGCGATGGAGCGCGAGGTCATCTCGGTGTGGTCCGGCACGAGTGGTCAACTCGATGACGTGCCCGTCGAGGACATTCGTCGCTTCGACTCGGAGTTCCTCGAGTACATCGGCCGCGACAAGCCGGAAATCTTCGATGCCATCCGCCAGACCTCGGATCTGTCCGACGACACGATCACCACGCTGACGGCAGCGATCAACGCCTTCAAGAAGCAGTTCACCACGCACACCGGTGAGATGCTCATCAAGGACGAGCCCGTCGAGGCGCTGTCCGAAGAGGAGATCGATCCCACCCAGATCACCCGGACTCGTCGGGCGTAGGGGAGATCAGTCATGGGTGCACAGCTGAGGGTCTTCCGTCGCCGGATCAGGTCGGTCCAGGCGACGAAGAAGATCACCAAGGCGATGGAGTTGATTGCGTCGTCGCGCATCGTGAAGGCGCAGCAGCGCCTCGAAGCGTCGACGCCGTACCTCATCCAACTCACCCAGGCGATTTCGGCGGCGGCCTCACACGCCAGTGACATCGCGAATCATCCGCTCATCGCACGTGACGAGACACCCAAGCGTGCGGCCATGCTGCTCATCACCGCCGACCGTGGCCTGGCCGGCGCCTACTCGGCGAACGCGATTCGTGAGGGTGTCGCCCTGACTCGGTTGCTCAACGAGCGTGGTGTCGAGGTTGTGCCCTATGTCGTGGGTCGCAAGGGTGTGGCCTGGTTCAAGTTCCGTGGCCTGCCAATGGCGGGCGAGTACACCGGCTTCACCGATCAGCCGACCTACGACCACGCGCGCCGTATCGGTGATGACCTACTCGAGGCCTACCTCAAGCCGACGGACGAAGGTGGCGTGGATGAGATCCACATCATCTACACCCACTTCGCCAATATGGCCTCCCAGCAGGTCCGCGTCCGTCGGGCACTGCCCATCGAGCTGGTTGAGGAAACCGTCGACGCCTCGGCCGGCGAGGGCCTGCCCTTCCCGCTGTATGAGTTCGAGCCCGGCGCTGATGCCGTGCTCGATGCACTGCTCCCGCGCTACATCGATCACGCCGTCTACTCCGCACTGCTCATGTCGGCGGCCTCCGAGCACGCCGCCCGCCGACGCGCAATGAAGTCGGCGACCGACAACGCCGAAGACATGATCCGTTCCCTCACCCGGCAGGCCAACCAGGCCCGCCAGGCCGAAATCACCCAGGAGATCAGCGAAATCGTCGGCGGCGCCGACGCGCTCGCCTCCGCCTAGCCACCGAACCACGACAAGACCGCACCACGACGTCCCCACGAAGGAAAGAGGACTCACATGACCGCCACGATGGATCAGGCGACCGACCAGGCCAAGACGCCCGGAGTAGGCCGCGTGGCCCGAGTCACCGGCCCCGTTGTCGACGTGGAGTTCCCCGTCGAGGCGATGCCGGAGTTGTTCAACGCGCTCACGGTCGACGTCAGCTTCGATGAGGGCGAAGAGGGCGGTGGCACCCGCATGCTGACCCTTGAGGTCGCCCAGCACATCGGCGACAACATGGTGCGCACCATTTCGATGCAGCCCACCGACGGTCTGGTCCGCGGTGCCGACGTCCAAGACACCGGTGCGCCGATCTCGGTTCCCGTCGGTGAGGTCACCAAGGGTCACGTGTGGAACACCCTCGGTGAGCCCCTTGACGTCGACAAGGCCACGCTGGATATCAAGGACCGCTGGGGCATTCACCGCCCGGCGCCGTCCTTCGATCAGCTTGAATCCAAGACCGAGGTCTTCAACACCGGCATCAAGGTCATCGACCTGCTCACCCCGTACGTCAAGGGTGGCAAGATCGGACTGTTCGGTGGTGCCGGTGTCGGCAAGACCGTCCTCATTCAGGAGATGATCTACCGCGTCGCGGAGAACTTCGGTGGTGTATCGGTGTTCGCCGGTGTGGGGGAGCGCACCCGCGAGGGCAACGACCTCTTCCTGGAGATGACCGAGTCGGGCGTCATTGACAAGACGGCACTGGTCTTCGGCCAGATGGACGAGCCGCCCGGTACCCGCCTGCGTGTCGCGCTGACCGCGCTCACGATGGCGGAGTACTTCCGCGACGTCGAGAAGCAGGACGTGCTGCTGTTCATCGACAACATCTTCCGCTTCACCCAGGCCGGCCAGGAGGTCTCGACCCTCCTCGGTCGTATGCCGTCGGCTGTGGGCTACCAGCCCACCCTGGCCGACGAGATGGGCATGCTGCAGGAGCGGATCACCTCGACACGCGGCCACTCGATCACCTCGCTCCAGGCGATCTACGTCCCTGCTGACGACCTCACCGACCCGGCGCCGGCGACGACGTTCGCGCACCTCGACGCCACGACGGTCCTCTCGCGTCCGATTTCCGAGCTCGGTATCTACCCGGCCGTGGACCCGCTCGACTCGACCTCGCGCATTCTCGATCCGCGCTACGTTGGCGAGGAGCACTACGCGGTCGCCGCGCGCGTCAAGGAGATCCTCCAGCGCTACAAGGATCTGCAGGACATCATCGCGATCCTCGGTATGGACGAGTTGTCCGAAGAGGACAAGATCATCGTTAACCGCGCGCGTCGCATCCAGCGCTTCCTGTCGCAGAACATGTTCGTGGCTGAGGCCTTCACCGGCCAGCCTGGATCGTTCGTGCCGGTTGAGGAGACGATCGCGTCTTTCAAGGCGCTTGCTGACGGCGTGTACGACCACATTCCCGAGCAGGCGTTCTTCATGTGCGGCGGTATCGAGGACGTCGAGGCCAAGGCAGCTGAACTCGCCAAGGAGAACTGATCGTGGCTGAACTCGAGGTCGCCATCGTCTCGGCTGAGCGTGCCGTATGGCAGGGACGGGCGAAGAGCGTCGTGGCGAAGACGCCGGACGGGGAGATGGGCATCCTGCCCGGGCACTCGCCGGTCCTCGCCCTGCTCCTCGAAGCGCCGTTGCGCATCGAAACCACCGATGGGACCAAGGTTCTTGTGGCCGTCCACGGTGGGTTCTTCTCGATGGATTCCAATCACGTCCACGTGATCGCGGAGACCGCTGAGTTGGCTGAGGAGATCGATATCGAGCGCGCCAAGGCCGCGTTGGAGCGCGCCAAGCGGGATGGGGCCGAGGGCGATGACCCCGAAGCTCGCGCCGCGCGTCGAGCCGAGACCCGCCTCAGCGTCGCCATCGGCCACTAAGACCGCCGTCGGCGGGGGGTCAGGTCCGGTCGCCGCCGGGCTGCCACAGCACATCGCCGCCGGCCTCGACGTTGGCGCATCGGCCGAGGATGAACAGCAGATCGGACAGGCGGTTCAGGTAGTGCGCGGCCATCGGATTCATCGAGTCGCCGTACTCGTCAATCGCCCGCCACGTCGACCGCTCAGAACGCCGCACCACGGTGCGGGCGACATGCAGGAGTGCGGCGCCGGGGGTCCCCCCGGGAAGGATGAACGACCGCAGCGGCTCTAGCCGGGCGTTGTACTTGTCGCACGCGGCCTCGAGCCGTTCCACGTATTCCGGGGTGATCCGCAGGGGCGGATGCTCCGGATGCGGAACCACCGGCGTGCAGAGGTCCGCTCCGACATCGAAGAGGTCATTCTGTACGCCGGTGAGCAGGGTGACGATGTCCTCGGGGAGTTCGCCGAGGGCGATGGCGACGCCCAGCGCGGAGTTGGCCTCGTCCACGTCGGCGTAGGCGATCAGGCGCAGATCGGTCTTGCGCGTCCGGGACATGTCGCCGAGGGATGTGGTCCCGTCGTCACCAGTCCGGGTGTAAATCCGCGTGAGGTTCACCATGCCCCTGACCCTAGGGGAGAACCCCCCTCGGCGCGCACTCGGCGCGGGGGTGGGCCACTCGGCCGCTTAGCATGGGCGCGTGGAGGCGCTGCAGATCATCGGAGGCAACCGACTTGCCGGTTCGGTGCGCGTGACCGGCGCCAAGAACAGCGTCCTGAAACTCATGGCTGCCGCGCTCCTCGCCCCCGGACGAACGACATTGACCGAGGTGCCCGGCATCCTCGATGTCGAGATCATGGGCGAACTCCTCCGGCGACTCGGCTGCGCCGTCGAACTCGACCTTGGCCATGGCAGGGTCAGCATCGATGTGCCGGAGTCGCTTGAGCATCGCGCCGACTACGACCTCGTCCGCCGGATGCGCGCGTCCATCACCGTGCTCGGGCCGCTTCTCGCCCGGTGCGGTGTCGTCGATGTCGCGCTGCCCGGCGGGGACAACATCGGCTCCCGCGGTCTCGACATGCACGTCTCGGGTCTGCAGCGCATGGGCGCCGAGGTCACCATCGAGCACGGCTACCTCATCGCCTCAGCACCTGAGGGACTCCACGGAGCGTCCGTGTGGCTCGACTTCCCGAGCGTGGGGGCGACCGAGACGATCCTCATGGCGGCGGTGACGGCGGCCGGCCGCACGGTTATCGACAATGCCGCGCGCGAGCCGGAGATCGTCGACATCTGCCAGATGCTCATCGACATGGGGGCGCACATCGACGGTGCCGGTACGTCGACGCTGGAGGTCGAGGGAGTGCCGTCCCTGCGCCCGGTCCAGCACGCCACCGTCCCGGACCGCATCGTCACCGGCACCTGGGCGGTGGCTGCGGCGATCACCGGGGGTGACATCACCATCGAGAACGCGCGGCCAGAGCACCTCCAGATCGCGCTGGACAAGCTGAGCACTGCGGGCGCCGACGTCACCGAGATCGACGACGGCCTCCACGTCCGCATGGACCGTCGTCCGGCGGCGGTCGACATCGTGACGCTGCCCTATCCGGGATTCCCCACCGACCTGCAACCGCAGTTCATTGCCCTGAACGCTGTGGCGCAGGGGACGGCTCTCGTCACGGAGAACCTCTTCGAGGCGCGCTTTCGCTTCGTGCACGAACTCGTGCGACTCGGGGCCGACGTCCAGACGGAGGGTCACCACGCGCTAGTACGCGGGCGTGATCAACTCAGCGGAGCGCCCGTCGAGGCCACCGACATCCGTGCCGGAGCTGGGTTGGTCCTTGCCGGACTCGTCGCCGAGGGTGTCACCTCCGTGCACGAGGTACATCACATCGATCGCGGTTATGCGGGCTTTGTGGACGACCTGGTCCGCCTCGGCGCCCAGATCAGCCGCGTCCCGATCCCGGGCTGAGGGCCGCCCGTGCCTTATCGGCATCCTGCGGCCAGACCATGAGCCGGGGGCCATCGAGGGTCTTCGCGAGTGTGGCGCGAATCCCCGCGGCCTCCAGGGTCTGCCGGGAGATCTCTCCCTCGATGTACGTCGGGGGGCTCGCCACAGAGACGAGCACGCCGTAATCGTCCTCCTTGCCGGGACGGGCGGGGGCGGCCACGACGGAGCCGCCACGACGAAAGGCCCAGCGCAGCAGCAGGATGAGCACGCCGAGGAAGGCGAACGCCATGAGCGGGCCCACGATGTAGGAGTAGGAGTTCGCCACGGGAACATCGTGGGGCAGGTTGGCTCGGGCCGCCACCGGACCTACTGACCAGTAGGCTTATCTCGTGCCTCGCCCCAAGGATCGTCCGTGGCTCATGCGGACCTACGCCGGGCATTCGTCGCCCGCCGAGTCCAATGCTCTCTACCGGCGCAACCTCGCCAAGGGGCAGACGGGTCTTTCCATCGCCTTCGACCTGCCGACGCAGACCGGCTACGACCCGGACAGTCCGATGGCCGAGGGTGAGGTGGGTCGCGTCGGGGTGCCGGTTGCCGATCTCGGCGATATGCGTGCCCTGCTCGAGGACATCCCGATCGGCGAGATGAACACCTCGATGACGATCAACGCCACGGCGATGTGGCTCTACGCCCTGTACGTCGTCGCCGCGGAGGAGCAGGGTGTCCCGGAATCCACACTCCAGGGGACCACGCAGAACGACATCATCAAGGAGTACCTCAGTCGGGGCACCTATGTCTTCCCGCCCGGCCCGTCGCTGCGCCTCATCACCGACATGGTGGTGCACACCGTGGAGCACGCACCGAAATGGAATCCAACCAACATCTGTAGTTACCACCTCCAGGAGGCGGGGGCGACTCCCGTCCAAGAGATCGCCTTCTCCCTTGCCACGGCGATCGCCGTACTCGACGCGGTGCGGGACTCGGGCGTGGTCCCACCGGATCGGTTCGGCGAGGTGGTCAGCCGCATCTCCTTCTTTGTGAACGCCGGGGTCCGCTTCATCGAGGAAATGTGCAAGGTGCGTGCCTTCGTGGCGCTGTGGGATGAAATCACGCGGGACCGCTACGGCGTGACCGATCCCAACCAACGACGATTCCGCTACGGAGTCCAGGTCAATTCGCTGGGTCTTACCGAGGCGCAGCCGGAGAACAACATCCAGCGCATCGTCCTCGAGATGCTGGCGGTCACGCTCTCCAAAGACGCCCGTGCGCGCGCGATCCAGCTCCCGGCGTGGAACGAGGCCCTCGGGTTGCCCCGGCCCTGGGACCAGCAGTGGTCGCTGCGGATTCAGCAGGTTCTCGCGGAGGAGAGCGACCTGCTCGAGTACGACGACATCTTCAGCGGGAGCACCGTCATCGAGTCGGCGGTCGCTCAGATGGTCGCTGATGCCCGCGCCGAACTCGATCGCGTTCTCGCCGACGGTGGTGCGGTGGCCGCGGTAGAGAGTGGCTACATGAAGGCCGAACTGGTCAAGGCGCATGCGGCCCGCCGGGCCCGCATCGAGTCGGGCGAGGACACCATCGTGGGGCTCAACGCACATGTGGAGACCGAGCCCAATCCCATGCTCGCCGATCTCGACGGGGCGATTCAGACGGTGGATGCCGATGTGGCCGAGCGGGCCATCGACGGTGTGCGGGCCTGGCGAGCCCAACGCGATGAATCGCGGGCCCAAGCGACCTTGGACGCCCTGCGGGCGGCCGCGCAGACGTCGACCAACCTGGTCCCCCTCAGCATCGAGTGCGCCCGCGCAGGGGTGACGACGGGGGAGTGGGCCGATGTCCTCCGCGAGATCTTTGGCGAATTCCGCGCACCGACCGGTGTGAGCGGAGCCGCGGGTCATGCGGCAGACCAGCCCGGTCTCGCCGGAGTGCGCGAGGAGGTACGCCGCACTGAGGAGGAACTTGGCTCGCGGCTGCGTTTCCTCGTCGCCAAACCGGGCCTCGACGGTCACTCCAATGGCGCCGAACAGATCGCCGTCCGCGCACGCGATGCTGGATTCGAGGTCATCTATCAGGGCATTCGGCTCACACCGGAGCAGATCGTCGCAGCGGCGGTCGAGGAGGACGTCGACGTCGTCGGCATCTCCGTGCTCTCCGGAGCCCACCTCGAACTCGTCCCGCGCATTGTCGAAGGCATGCACGCGGCAGGACTGACTGACGCCGTAGTCGTCGTGGGCGGGATCATCCCGCCGGCCGACGCCGATCGCCTCCTCGCCCTCGGCGTCGCGGATGTCTTCACCCCCAAGGACTACGACGCCACGGCGATCATGCGTCGCATCGTGGAGCATGTTCGGACGGCCCGCGGGCTCACGCCAGCAAAGGTCGGCTAAATGCGCTTGGTTGTGGCGCGCTGCTCGGTGGATTACGCCGGTCGCCTGGAGGCGCACCTGCCCGAAGCGACTCGCGTGCTCATGGTCAAGGCTGATGGATCGGTCCTCGTGCACGCGGACGGCGGCTCCTACAAGCCCCTGAATTGGATGAGTCCACCGTGCGCGCTCACGGTGAGTGAAGCCGACGGCGAGGTCAGCGAGACCTGGGTAGTGACGAACAAGGCGGGCGAGACGTTGACCGTGCGCCTGCACGAGGTGCACCACGATTCGCAGCACGACCTCGGTATCGACCCCGGGCTAGTCAAGGACGGGGTGGAAGCGCACCTGCAGAAGCTGCTGGCCGAGCAGGTGGAGACCCTGGGGGCTGGCTGGTCGCTGGTACGCCGTGAGTACCCGACGCCGATCGGCCCGGTCGATCTGCTGTGCCGGGATGACCGGGGCGCCTCGGTGGCTGTGGAGATCAAGCGTCGTGGCGAGATTGATGGCGTGGAGCAGCTGACCCGCTATCTCGATTTGCTCAATCGCGACCCACTCCTGTCACCGGTGACGGGGATCTTTGCGGCGCAGGAGATCAAGCCGCAGGCCCGGACTTTGGCCGAGGACCGCGGTATTCGCTGCGTCGTTCTTGACTACGCGGCCATGCGGGGAAGCGACGACCCGGACTCACGACTGTTCTGAATTCGGTGATGGGAGACTAACGGCATGGAGATGAGCACGGTAGGCGTTGTTGGTCTGGGCACGATGGGAGCGGGGATCGCGGAGGTCTGCGCCCGGCACGGCTATCGCGTTGTCGCTGTCGAAACTGATCAGGACGCACTGGAGCATGGACGCGCATCCATCTCCGGCTCGACGCAGCGTGCTGTCACCCGCGGGAAGTTGACCGAGGATGAGCGCGGCGCGATTCTCGATCGCATCACCTTCACGACCGCACTCGAAGATCTGTCCGCGGTCGATTTGGTGGTCGAGGCGATCCCCGAGGACCTTGATCTCAAGCGTGAACTGTTCGGTCGGTTGGACGCCATCACACCGCCGCACGCCATCCTCGCCTCTAACACCTCGTCGCTGTCCGTTACCGAGATCGCGGTTGCCACGGGTCGGCCGGCTCAGGTGGCGGGTCTGCACTTCTTCAATCCCGCACCGGTGCAGGCCTTCGTCGAGGTCGTGCGCACCGTCGTGACCTCCCAGGATGTGGTCGACGCGCTTGAGGAGATGGCCCGCTCGCTCGGCAAGGAGCCGGTGGTCATCGGTGACCGAGCCGGCTTCATCGCCAACGCCCTGCTCTTCGGCTACCTCAATCACGCGGTGTCGATGTATGAAGCCCGCTACGCCTCACGCGAGGACATCGACGCGGCGATGCGCCTCGGCTGCGGATATCCCATGGGGCCGCTCGCCCTGCTCGACCTCATCGGCCTGGATACGGCGTACGAGATCTTGGACACGATGTACAAGCAGGGTCGCGATCGCCTGCACGCACCGTCCCCGATCATCAAGCAGATGGTGACCGCTGGCCTGCGAGGGCGCAAGACTGGTCGTGGCTTCTACACCTACGCCGCTCCCGGATCGCCCGAGATCGTTGATGACGGTGCGGCCGAGATATCCGGACCGGCAGTCGACCCGCTACCGGTGCAGCGCGTGGGTGTGGTGGGCTCGGGCACGATGGCGACGGGGATCGCCGAGGTGCTTGCCAAGGGTGGCTTCGATGTCACCCTGGTCGCCCGTTCTGAATCCAGCCTGTCCCGCGCGGTGGGCGCCATCGACAAGTCGTTGGAGAAGGCGGTGCAGCGCGGCAAGCTCGAGGCCGACGCGCGTGATGTCATTCGTGCCCGGATCACCGGCTCGACACGACTCGAGGATCTTGCCGATGTCGACCTCGTCGTCGAGGCGGTCGTCGAAGAACTCAGCGTGAAGACGGCACTGTTCGAAAACCTCGATGAGATCTGCCGTCCCGGCGCGATTCTCGCGACGACGACCTCGAGCCTGCCGGTCGTCGACCTTGCGGCGGTGACCACGCGGCCTGCCGATGTTGTCGGGCTGCACTTCTTCAATCCCGCGCAGGTGATGAAGCTGGTCGAGGTGGTGAACACCGTGTCGACATCGCCGACGACGGTGGCGACCGCACTTGATGTTGCTCGCCGTTCGGGAAAGCATGCGGTGCTCTGTGGTGACCGCGCCGGCTTCATTGTCAATGCGCTTCTCTTCCCCTACCTGAATGACGCTATCCGGATGCTGGAGGCGAACTACGCCTCCGCCGATGACATCGACCTTGCGATGAAGAAGGGCTGCGGCTACCCCATGGGCCCGTTCGAGTTGCTTGACGTCGTGGGGCTCGATGTTTCGCTCGCGATCCAGCAGACGCTCTACCGGGAATTCCGCGAACGTGGCTTCGCGCCCGCCCCGCGGTTGGAGCATCTGGTGACCGCCGGCTATCTCGGGCGCAAGACCGGCCGCGGCTTCCGCACCTACGAGTAGCGGGTGGGACGACGCCGACCGGCCCGCAAGCCGGCAACCACACGCCCCGACGTGCTCGAGGAGCATCCTGATGGGGATTGGTACGTCCGACCTATCACCGGGTCGTCGTCGACGAAGCCGTATCGCTGTCCCGGATGCGATCAGCAGATCATGCCCGCGACCCCGCACATCGTCGCGTGGCCGGCTGATCGGGGCATCGAGGATCGACGCCACTGGCACACCCCGTGCTGGAAGGCACGCAATCGCCGAGGACCGGCTCGATGAGTGACGGCGAGGAAATCCGCGCCACCAGCGTCCTGCCGGCCGAGCGCCGTCCGCTCACCCTGACGACGGCCGATGGGCTCCGACTCGTCGGGGAGGTCGCCCGGCCGCAAGGGCGCCCCGCAAGGGCGACGTTGGTCTGTGCACATCCGCTGCCGACGCACGGCGGCATGATGGACAGCCATCTGCTGCGCAAAGCCGCCTGGCGACTTCCCGCCCTCGCCGACATCGCCGTGGTGCGCTTCAACACCCGCGGTACGACGTCGGCGGCCGGGACCAGCGAGGGTGCCTTCGACGGATCCACGGCGGAGGGACTTGATCTCACTGCGGCTGTGGACTGGGCCCGCGCCCAGGGACTGCCCAATCCCTGGCTGCTCGGCTGGTCCTTCGGCAGTGACGTCGTCCTGCGACACGGACGCACCCTGGCACCGGAGGGCGTGATCGCGGTGTCCCCCCCGTTGCGCTACACGACCGCGGAGGAACTGGCCGCCTGGAATGCCGTGGTCACACCGATGGTGTGTTTGGTCCCCGAGAACGACGACTATCTGCAGCCCGAGGAGGCGCGCGAACGCTTTGCCGTCGTACCTCGCGCCGAGATCGTCGTCGGTGAGGGCATGGGGCACCTGTGGGTGGGCGAGCCCGCGGTCCGCCGAGTGCTGGGCGAGGTGGTGACGCGATTGCGCCCCGATCTGCCACCTCTAGTCTGGGAGTGGCCGGCCGACCGGGCGGTACGGGAAGGACCGATGGAGAGGTGGTCGGACTTATGACCTTTGACCTGACCGGCAAGCGAGCCCTG
>Ga0222714_10000735_pt1 | contig 37288 bp, 22 predicted proteins | sample C33_3DmetaG_FD_165048 | JGI IMG/M metagenome (GOLD analysis project Ga0222714, IMG submission 165048) | Estuarine water microbial communities from San Francisco Bay, California, United States - C33_3D | ecosystem: Environmental > Aquatic > Marine > Unclassified | place: USA: California...
ATTGTCACTGATCTAAACTTGGCATTCTTGATGAAATGCACAAGATTGCTTCTCCACTGTGCATAGTTAAGTCCATCACGAATATATTCTGCCTGTTTGCCGTGTGCTTCGCAGGATGTGTACAGGTCAAAAGACATCACATCCAACTGTTGTGTGTATGTGATCAGTTTGTCTAGCAGTTCTGGCTTGATGCCAAGGTTTGAATTCACAGCAAATCTCATATTGTGTAGATCTTGTGGCAACATTTGTTCCAGCAGTCGCCATAATCCGTTGCCCATCATGGGCTCGCCACCTGTGATCCTCAATTCCTGCAGATGTTTTGACAGTTCCGGCCACCAACGGAAGAATGCTTCCACATAGGGATTGCCTTCGTTTAGTGGACCATATGGTTCTGCCCATTCTCCTGTGTTGTGATAAGCACCTGCACCATCTGACACAAGATTTTGATAAGCACCGTTTGTTTTAATATCCTTGCCCCAAGTGGTGGAATAGCCTGCATTACAGTATGAACAAGCAAAATTACACACACGATCAAATGATATCTCCAGTGTCCTTGGCATCACATTCTGCTGTGGTGGCAGTTTTGCTATGGCATCAATGTCTTTTTGGTTGTATATCTTGGATTTGTACACCCTGTCTGAAATGTTTTCTCTGCCGATGTCTTCAATCTTCCAGCAGTATTCACATTCGGAGGGTCTGATGCCTGACAGCATCTTGGCTCGCTGTTTCTTCTTGTGTTCTGTGTTGTGGATAGCAGAAGGATCTGTTTTGATGGCTTCTTGGTCTATAGGATGTGGTATAGGCAAATGACAGGAATGTGTGTAGCCATGGCCCAAATGTATGGAAGCATTCAACCATTTGGCTGCACAAAAAGAAGGACTCACAGAGTCTAGTGTATCAATACGCCATTTGTATAATTCGTTGCTCATGAATAATGATAAAAACTTTCTGGCTCTTTGCCTTCTGTGATTAAAAATCTTTGAATATAACTTTTTCGTAATCTTTTTCCAGGTTTTATTGCATGCCATGTGTCTGGTGTGTTAATAAACATAGTAGCACTATTAATATGCAATGGTAATTCAACTGCGTTTTCAAAAGGTTCATCCTCATACTTTTGCATGATTGTGCCAAATTCTTCGTATGATTGATCAGGAAAAAATATTTGTAAAACCATAAACGAATTAATGTGTATATCTGTATGGCTTATATCTCCGTGATTTGGATCATCTCGTTTGAACATTCTTTTTACCCAGATGTTTTGCCAAGGAAAATTTACTTTAAATTTATTTTGTAGTTCATTATAAACTTTCTCAGATGATAAAAACTCTTTTAATTTTTTACTGTGTTCAGCTGAAAAATAATCTCTTACCCAATTAGGTTCTTCCCAAGATCTCACATATTCTTCTTTTTTTACTTCATGTTCTTGCCAATCAATCGAATGCCAGTCATCTATTAACAACTTTAAATGCTCTGGTTTTAAAAAATTATCAACATTAATATATCGCCATGGATGTGTTTTAACTTCGGCACTTTTTATATTGTCTATGATATAATCAAATTCCATTTTTTACCTCATGATAAAATGCCGTCATTTCAGGAAATGTTTTTAAAAAATTTGTTCCACGTCTACGATCATGTTCGTCCACAAATTTAATAAAATCTTGTTGTGCTTGCTCAACATTAAAAGATTGATCAGCGCCTTGTTTGGCTACAAAATATACTCTTTTCATTCTATTAATTTCATGGTCATAAAAGCCATTGCCACACAGTGGGGGCCAATCGCCAACTTCCTTGTTTTGATACATCCAAGTTACTTGAGACTCTATCATTTTTTGAAAAATTTTTGGTAAAATGTGAATGCTTTGATGCCATGGCCATCTCAAATAAGCTACGTCTAAACTCACTGGGTTTCTTCTGTCTGGACCTGTCATAAATTCTTTGCGTAGTGCTAACCAATCCTGCATAAACTCTTGGAAGGATGTAACGCTTAATGCATTATATGTGGCCATATTTGTTAATTTTGAATTGGGGATTTCTGCTAGAATTCTTCTACAGTTGTCCAGCCATCTGTTGTAATCTAATCCATGTCTAATGTACTCTGCCCTACTACCTTTGGCTTCGTTAGATGTGTATAATTGAAACTGAGATATCATGCCTTCACTTTGAATTCTTTTAACTTTTTCAATAAAACGATCTAATATTTCCAAAGGCACACACAAGTTAGAATTAATATTAATTTTGATATTTGGATTTGGGTTTTCAATTATATAATCTAAAACTTTAAAAGTATCCTTTGCCATTAGAGGTTCTCCACCTGTAATTCTAAAAACTCGTAAGTCTTTGTACAGATTAGGCCACCACTGCCAAAATGCATCAACATAAGGATTAGGTTGGCTGTGTGGTATAGGCATTTTGTTCTGTCTCTCAACATTTTCTAAGTTGTTAAATTGTGTAGATGTAGGATAAGCGCCATATTGTTTGATTTCTTCCATCCATTTAGAAGATATTTCAGGTGCACAGTATGAACATTTAAAATTACACACATTAGAAAACGAAACTTCTAAATATGACGGATTAATGTTTTCTGTGCGTTTGTCTAATATTTCATCTCTAAAATCTTGGGACCACGGTTCATAACTTTTTGTATATCTATCAGATAACACTTCTTTATTAGGAGACGAGTCTTCAACTCTCCAACAATAATCGCATTCAGATGGTCTTTGACCATTTAACATCATTTTCCGTTGTTGTTTTTTAAAACCTGTGTTATGCAGTGCAGAAGGATCTTCTGCAAGTTCTTTTAAAGGAGTTTTATGTGTTTTAGGATGATGACAAGAATGATTGTGTCCTGTCTGTAAGTGTAATGTTACTTGCTTCCATTTTGCAAAACACATGCTTGGACTAATTTCATCCAAACTCTTGCTAAATTCTTTGACTTGATCAAACTCATCCATTTTCAGGTTCCATAAATCCTGTTATTGTTCTTATAGGATTTTTATATACAGTTTTATGAAATTTACTTTGCATAGGCGACAAAGGAGTTTCGTCTATAGTAAAATGCAGTCTATCAAAAAGTTCCTTGCCATACCATTTTATTTTTTCCATGATATTTTGATCATTAATTTGATTTTGTACCTGATTTTTAAAATAGTCTGACAGATAATCCGAATCTCGAATTTGTATCCAGTTAAAATCTGTTAAATTTGTAAGATATGAACCTTGTCTAGCTCCAAGTATTGCCCATAAACCATTATCAACGTCTGATCCAACCATCTGCCAAATATAAAGTCTATCAATATTTTTCCAATGATTCTGATTTACTTCATGTTTTTCAACTTTTAATCCACGATCCAGTGTCATTTTAACACCTTCTCTAAACCCTGCTCGCCATGCCTGCTCTGGTGTGCTGTTAATAATGGTAGATGAATAACAAGAATTCATTTGGATGTAATCTATTTCCCAACAAAAGTCCACTTGACTTTGTTCTGTTTCTGCAGCTTCGTGTGTTTTCATATTCAGTACAAAAGACTTTGGCCAACATTTTAATCCGCCATTGCCATACATTAAACCATTAATTACATTGTGTCCACACCAAGAAATCACACTGTTTTCTAAATTTACATGGTCCTCAAATGTAAGAGTTTGTTCAATAAACTTAGAATTAATTATTGTGTCGCCGTCCACTGTGACAAATCTATCCGTTTCAGCAACCATGGCGCACTCTTTGTGTGCTTTATCCGGTCCTCTCACACCATGCACCCTTTTTGCCCATGGTACTTTGGCTACCAAATCTGCCCAATTGGCTTCACAGTTTGGTTCATCATAAGAAAGAAAAACTATATCGCAATCTCTAACTTCAATATTTTTTGTCATATCATCTCCACATGTTCATATGTGTCAAATTCTTTATAAAGATACACATTTACATCTGATCTTTCACATACATCTTTGTCTATAGAAAATATTTCTACATCTTTTATTATCAAATCCAACAGTTTAACTTTAAAATTTCCCAATAATATGTTAGGATCATTTTCATCAGTAATATAAACATTATAAACTTTGTTTGTGTAAAAGTCACTGTCTTTAACAACATTTTTTAAATATTCACTAATATGTACAGTCCAATGGGTTTTGTATTGACTTATTACAAAATTAGCGTTGCTAGTTTTTTTGGTTTTTTGTACTTGGAAAATGTTTTTTCCTATATCAAAATCAACACTTTCTTGTTGAATGTTTAATAATCTTCCTTTGGTTTTATCATTAATATCAGGTACTACAATATAATCTTCAACTCTTTTTATGCCTTCGGCAAATTCGTCTGCTGTGAATACATCTGTTTCACAATAGCCTTCGGTCATTCCGTTTTCTAATTCATTGGTAATACTTAAAATTTTACCTGTATCAGAATCATATACAATCCAAATTTTATCCATAAAGTTTTTCCAATTGCTGAATTATCTTTGTATTTAAAAAATCTTTTTCTGCATAGTGTAAAATATCATCAATTCTATGATTGCCCAATTTTAATTCGCCTTTTTTGTTCATATAACTGCCAATAACATGCATCCATCGATTAGGTGCATGTACCCAATCTTGGCATTTTGCTTTCATGTGTATAAAAGGAATAAAATTAGAATCAACAATCTCATTTTCCATACCTAACAGTTTGGCTGCGATTGCACAGGTTAAATCCATGCTTTGCCATTTTTGATAATTTTTAGGAGCATATCTTAAATAAAATTCCTGCCAGTTATTAACAATGATTTCAACCATTTCATAAAATGCTTTGGCTTTGTTTGTTTTCCGAAAATAATGAACTGTGTTATACACCATTGGTAAATCATTTGATTGAAAAGTTTTTCTATAATAAGATGTGTTAGATTCTCCGCCTCTATAATTAATAGGCGCTGTTCCATAACACACATCTCTTGTTTTTAAAATTTCCCACCAGTGTGTAATATCTCTCAACACCAAACAATCAGCATCCATAACTATAGTTTGTTCAAAAGGAGACATGTGATACATTTTCCATCTGTTTTCTATTTTCCACAACGAATTTTCTGCCATATCTCCCCATGGGATTTGTATAACTTGATCAAAAACATTTTTATAATGATCAGGCAAATCTGTATCAGTGAGTAAAAAGATTTTTTCTGATTTTCCACAGTGTATTTTGATTGAAAGAGCTAGAGCATAAGCTTGTGCAATATAATCACATTCATGACCTTCTGCTGTGATATTCTGTGCAAATATTCCAAAACCTCTAGACATTTTTTTGTACTATCCTATCTAAACTAAATTTATTCATAACATGTAAATTGATGTCTTCGACTGTGTTGATTGTGTATTCTCCAGGATGAGTTATTTTGTCTAGCATAACTGTAAATTTATTATTGTTGTAATCATACAATATATCATTATCAGTTATAAAAAACATGTGAGATGGCATAGATTTGGGCCAATCAGAATTGTACTTAAATCCATTCAAAATATGAATTGCTATCGAAAACACAAAATCGTTTCTTAATTTTGATTGAGATATTTGATACATGGTTCTGTAATAAGTCCAATTGTCTTGAACATGTGCAATCATATCAAATAACATACGAGTAAAATCAGTCTTACGAAAATAAAATGCAGTTGCCCAATAAAAATCTATAGATTTATCAGAAATTCTTGTAAAAGTTTCATCTTGTCTATTTGGATGTAAATCAATAGGATGTTGATCAATTAAAAAATCTTCTGGTTGGTTCCAACAATTTTTATAAAGATCATTACTAATGATTACATCAGTATCTAACACTATGGTTTGATCAAAAGGTGTGATATCATAGGATTTATGACGATGTGTATTTTTCCATGTTAAACGGTGATTGGCCATAGTGCCATCTCTGTATTTTTTTGTTTGATCAATGGTAGCTGTGTTGTCTAATTCTATGATGTGATCTATTAGTGTTTTATGATCAGTAAAAGATTTGAGATAATCATATGAATCAGTAGCTACTGCTACTGAACATCCTAAATGTTGTTTAATGTGTTGTGCTGACCATAATGCCTGTTTGACATAATCAATTTTTTCATTATTGTTGGCATACAACAGTACCCCACAAGTCATTATGCAATTATATCCTTGACAGATCGTTTAGATTTAATTTTTTGATATTCTGTATGATAGGAATTAAGATTATTGGTATAGATATCTAAAATTTCTTTTATAAAAACTTCTAGATCTTCTACTCGATAAGGTTGATTATGATCATCTATAATCACAACACCATGCTGATTATTCAAGTCTATCAGAGTTTTACACCAACTGATCAATTCTTGATTGATTGTAAATTTATGGCCATCTACAAAATAAACTGATTGATCTAAAAACTTTTCTTTCAGCAATCTTTTTTGATTGTTGAGTGTGACCATGTAATTGCCAAACTCGAGTGCTTTACTAAGACGTTCATCCATAGTTCAATTATACACTATGTTGGTAAAAATGTCAATTAAATTGAGTTAGTTACTGTGAAAGTAGGTGATGCTACAGAAACATTTGCACCAGTGGCTCTCAACTCGCCCACATTCACTGTGAGTGCCGCAGTGACGTTTTCGTCCACTGCTGGACCTGTACCAGTTTGGTCACCTGTGTCTGCATCGTTGAAAATTTGTTCAATAGTAATAACTGTTGCAGAGGTGTTTGTGGCATTGACCTGCCAGTAGTTTTCTGCGTAGTTGCCAGAACCATATCTGTCCATGATCTTTGTGGATGTGCCAGGAATGGTTGATTCGTTGTAAGAACCGTACAGTGTGCCCGAAGCACCTGATTTTGTAATTGCAGTTTTCGAAATTGATATTACTCCTACTGAAGAACACATGGTTCTCCAATCTGCAGCTTTGGTATTACCGCCTGAAGCTACTGATGCAGAAATTCTAATTGTTCCACCTGCATTAAAAAAATATCTTCTTGCGTCTGCAGAAGCAAAAGTAACTGTAACAATTTGGTTGTTGTTACCGTTCCAGCCTGACGCTTTGGTTTCTGTCGTTTTAGTTTCTGTAATTGTGCGTTGACTGGACGCAACCGTTAATCTATTTGTTTCAATCAAGTTGGCTGCTGTTTGATACTGTGTCCAACCTTTGTATGTAACTCCATTATTGGCTTCGATAAGATCAGATGTAGTGACCTGTGCAATCAGTGTAGAAGCACTACCTTGTTGATGAGTGTGTGCTTTTTGAATATCTGTGTAGAGGTTATTAATATTATCTGCATCAATTACATCTGAAATAGCCACTTGTGAAGAAGCAAGTGCTTGTCCGTAGCCTTTGTCGCCGGAGCCGGTGCCTAAAATGTTAGATACAGTGGTTTGTATAGCATTATAGTCTGTTGCTAAAATAAGTGATCCTGATGCTATTGTCATATTGTTTAATTATACCTTTCCTACTACAATTTCGATTTGTCTGATTCCTTCTTCTTGGCTAGATTCTAAAGCTCTGCCTATTACAGCATACACTGAATGTAATTCGCTGTCAAGATCAGCTTTTTGTGCAATTCCTGGCTGATCTGAAGTAGTTAGTCTGTCTCCTTTAGCAATTGCACCTTTTACTTTACAAAAAACTCTGCCGGAAAGTGCAATATAAGGATGGGTAGAATCATTACCAGCATCAGCATTCATTTTAAAAGCAGGATCACGCGAAACTACACCAAAAACATTTTTATCATAAGCAGTGCTTGTTTTGGTTATTTCTTTTTCGCCGCCGATTTTTACTACATCGCCCGACTCTAATGGTTGATCTGAGTGATATCTTTCTGCCAAGTCTGCGTACTGAGCCGAAGATGAAATACCTGCAAGATTACTAACCTGTAAATCTGCATACTGACTGATAACCACATTGCCTGCAGAACTACCAGTTTCTGTTGTGTATATAAAGGCAAACTCATCATTGGATTCGTCCCAAATCATTGCTGTGTTTTTTTTGTTTGTAGAATCTCCAACACCTCTATCTATTACAACACCACAATCATAAGCAGATGTAAGTGTTTGTCCTTGATTGAGAACAATCAATGGATCTGCAATAGTTGTATTTGTTGCACTTACTGTGGTAGTCGATCCTGACACAGTTAAATTTCCAGATACAGTAAGATTATTTGTTATGGTTACTGAAGCATCTGATCCTGTAATTGTCACAGCCGTGCTGGTTACACCACCATCATTAACTCGGAATAAGATATTACCATCTTCAGTTGCATTGGTCATGAAATGATTAGCTCCACTTTGGACAAATGACATATCACTGTCGTTTCCTATGGTTAAGCCACTATCATAAATTCTTAAAGATCCACCGGAAATAATTCCGCCTGATGAACTGATATAATTGCTGGCAGCTACTCCGCCTAATGCATCTGAATCAGTTGCAGTTCCTTGAAATTTGTTTGAAGTAATATTTGTTCCTAGAGTAATTCCTTTTTTAATAATAGGATATCCTGATATAGAAGTCTGCGGAGTGAACTCGATAGATGAAATCATAGCGACTATAGTATCTGAAACAGTTTCTTGAATTACAACTCGATCAACACCAGTATCATCTGTAATTACTTTTACAATAGCACCTGATACACCTGCACCTGCTGTGGCAGCTGGACCGACCAACACCCATTCTGATCCTGTATAGACATATAATTGTTCATTGGTTGTATCATACCATAAATCTCCTTGTGATCCAACTGAAGGAGTTGAAGAAGAAATAATGGAGCCACTCACTGCTTTAAAATTGCTTCCATCATAAACCTGCATCTGATTTAAAGATGTGTTGTAAAAGAGTTGACCTTTTATAGGTTTAGCAGGAGCGTTAGATGTAGTGTTAGCAAAATTTTCTAAAAGTTTAACTTGATTCTCATTAAGTGCTTCGCCATAACCTGCATAATTTTTACCAAAAAGATTTAAATCAGTAGTGGTATCAACTGTGCCGTCAGCTATAGTTGCTAGTATTGTTCCGTCAGTTTTGTTTATTGTATATGCCATGTGTTGCTCAGTATATTTATAACTTTATTAACTCTCCATTTAATTTTGACATTATCCGTTGCTCACTTTCAGTGACCCCGAGTCATTCCACAATTGACCTGCATTGTTAGGGTCCGAAGTGGGCAAATTTGACATCATTACAACTGTGCCTGTAATCGATAATCCATCATCTACAACAACTTGTCCTGAGTCTGTAGAACTTATGATATTAGTATCTAAAGTGTTGACACTCAAAGATCCTGAAATATTTAAGTTATCATTAACTGTTATTGCTGTAGAATCACTAGATTGTATTATATTTGTAACTAGGATATCTTTACTAGCAGATGTAGCTGTATAAAGAGCCAGCCAGGCAGATCCATCATACACTTTTAATATACTATTTGCAGAATCCCACCACAGTTCTCCAGATAATGGCGAAGCGGGTGCAGTGCTTGATGAAGAATTTTCTAAAAGTTTAATAAAATTTTCATTGAGTGCTTCTCCATAGTTTGTGTATGTTCTACCAATTAAACTTGTTGTGTATGTGGTGTTTAACACTCCATCTTGTAGTGTTAATAATGCAGTTCCATTTGTTCTATTAATTGTGTATGCCATTATTTTAAACCTATTACCACTTGAATTATTCCCGATCCTTCATCTGTTTTGCTTTCTAATGCTTTACCGATAATTGCACCACCTATGAATTCATTTGTTGCTTCTGCATGTCCTGAATTATGACTTGTGACCATCATATCACCTTTGGCTACTTTACCTATTACTTTGACCGGGACTTTGCCCATTAATGCTACAGGCTGTCCTTCACCTTCTGAATTCATTAGATAAGCAGGATTTGATGATATTACTCCTGCCACTTTGGTTGTGGCATAACCTTTTGCTTCTGTAATTTCTTTTTCGCCGCCAAACATGACCACAGTACCTTCTTCATATTCAGCATCACTGATATATTTTTCTGCCAAGTCCGCATATTGAGCTGAAGAAGAAACACCTGTTAGATTAGCAACTTGTAAATCTGCATACGAACTAATAACCACGTTACCTGCTGTGTTACCAGTTTCTGTAGTATTAACGCAGGCAAATTCATCAGTAGATTCATCCCAAATAAATCCTACGTTAGTTGCTGATCCTCTTTCTACAATCAAACCTGCATCATATGTGTTAGTAGCCGACATTCCTGTGTTTAAAACAAGCAGAGCATCTTCAATGGTTGTGTTAGTTGAATTGACTGTAACAGTCGTGCCGTCAACTTGTAAGTTTCCTGTAACAGTTAAATTGTTTGTTATAGAAACAGAAGCAGTAGCTCCATCCACTGTGATTGCTGTGGTGTCAACTCCGCCATCATTAACATTAATAAGAATGTTTCCGTCTTCTGTGGTATTCTTAAGTGTAAAGTTTGCTCCTGACTGAGTTAGGGTGACATCAGAATCTGCTCCAACAGTGATGCCCGAATCACTAGCAACTACCAATGGTTGAGATACAGTTGTATTAGTTGCATTACTTAAAATTTTAACACCGCCATCTACTGTTGTTGTCACTGTGCCAGATCCTGAATCGGCAACTGTCACATTTGTATCACCTTGTGTGATACTAACAGCCGACAAACTAGAAACTTGTGCATCAACATAAGATTTTGTTGCGGCATCAGAAGGTTGTGTGGGATCTGAAACTCCAGACAACTGATGACTACCAAATGAAATTACACTAGAATCTGTAGAAGTAATAACATTGCCGTCGATATTAATAGATCCAAAAGTGTTATTAGTTCCTGAAATCGAAATACTTGTGCCTGTAATAGAGCCATTGGACACTATACTGTTGGTTTCTAAAATATCGTTGATTCTAACCTTAGTCGAATCAGCCGACTGAATCGAATTAACATAGATATCAGAATCTAAAGCAAAGGTCACACTATATTCATTATTACTACTGTCTAGGTTTACAGAACTTGTTAATGAACTTCCACCCCTAAACAGTATACCATCGGGTATGTTTACAGATTGAGAGTTTGAAGCATCGTCAAAAATCGGCATTGCATTTAATGCCACAATTTGATTATCAACATATGCTTTAATAGATTCTGAACTTGCAAGTGCTGTGGATGTAGCAGAAGCAAAGGCATCATCATCTTGAATTGTAAAAGGACCTAAACTAATAAATCCTGTGCCAGAAACATAAATTTTTAAAAGTGAGTTGACTGTGTCATACCAAAAAACTCCATTTTGTAGACTTGTTGTTGGAGCAGAAGTCTGTGATCTTACTGAATTGATAATATTAAAATTAGATCCATCAAAAACTTTTAAATTAGATGTTGATTTATCATACCAAAGTTCTCCAGTAATTGGACCAGATGGTACTGTAGACGAAGCACTGTTTTCTAATAATTTAATAAAATTTTCTGCAATGATTTCGCCATACCCTTGATAGTTTTTACCTAATAAAGTAATTGACGTAGAATTATCTATTGTTCCATCATTGATGGTTGTAACTATTGATCCATCAGTTTTGTTTATTGTATAAGCCATTTATTATACATCCGCAAAATTTGTCAAACTTTGTATCCTAATTGTGTAATCAATTTGAATTAATCTATTAAGTGATTTTTGTACAGGATGAAAAATTACATGTGTTAATAATTTGCCTGTGCCTGCTGTACCTTCCCATGAAAACAAACCCAATTCATCAAAAACATATGTGTCATTGACTGTGGTCGTGTTATCAAATGCTTGTTGACCTGCAGGTTCGCCAAAATCTAACAAACAAGTTACAATCAAGTCTGTATAAGTTGTGCCATTGACATGAGAAATTGTAATTTTATTTCTTGCTGTGTCAGTGTTTAAAGATGATTGATCATTAATGCTTTTATAGTAAGTTCTGTTATATAAATTGGCATTATCTCCTTGACTATTAGGAGTCAGATATGTAATGACACCTGTAGCATCTACATTTGTACCGCCGTTGCCAAAGTGCATTTCTTCAATAAATCCTGTAGTTCTATTTGCTATCGATTTTGCTAAAGCTTGTGAAAAATTTTCATAGTGTATTGCATTCTTTTTATCTACATATACAGAACCAGATTCAGGATCAAATATTTTAATATGTCCTTGGATGTCTAACCCTTGTTGTTCGTCTGGTTTTTTGACTGTGTCTTGATTAGTGTTTTGTGTATTTTGTTCTGACATTGTTGTTATTTAGTGAATATGATTATCATGGGTTTTAATTCTCGGGTAGTTCCGCCTCTGATTGTTGTAAAAATGATACTTCTACACCAGTAGAAGCCTGTAATCCCAGACCATTTGCAGCTGTGGTTGATCCTGGATTATACCAAACTGTACCTATTTTTTTTGTAATTCTAACTCTTACACCAGAAGGTGGTGCAGTAATAAATGAAATATCATTGCTTCCCGAAACAGTATAGTTTTGTGTTACTGTGCCTCCTACGGATACTACCAGTTGATCATTAGCAGTTGCAGTAATTAAAGTGCTGTCATTTGAGGTTGCCATGTCAAATTGTTTGGTTATTCCATCGCCCAAAAATTCCATTACTTGAACAGTATCTGCATATGGTATCGATTGATTTAGTGATGCATCCATTACTTTGCTACCACTTGTGTGTGTGTTTGAAATTGCTGTACCTAATGTTCCCCTCATTAACTGACCTAATGTATTGCCCGATTTGGTAAAATATGTTATTCTTTCTGTGCCAATCCAGACCACTCCTGGAGTATTTGTTGAAGGTGAAGGATTTGCTAATACACTGCCATCAAGTACTTGAATTTCAGTGTCTGATAGATTTAAATCTCTAGTCAACACAGTGGTATTGGCTTTGCTCAACCTTTTGTAGTGATATCTATTAAGAATATCTTTAAAAATTCTATAACCTATTGCTGGTTTAGATACGGAACCTGCAATATATGTGACAACTATTTCATTAGTGCTTCCTGTATTTGCTATAGAATCCGGAATTAGTATTTTATTGCCATCTAATATCCATTCATGATTGGCAGTAAGATAGTTTTTATTAAAACTTACAAACACATAATTCGAATTAACAGGATTAGTAGAAAGTGTTAACTCTAAGTCTCCTACATTGCTGGTATTAGATGAAAATACTTCTGTTCTCATTGCTAGTTGATCATGATTTGTAAAAGTTGTCACATAAACAATATCATTGTTAATAGTTGAGCCATCTGGCCAGCCGTTCATCAGATATAAATTTTGTCCATTTGCACTAATCTCGTAGTCATGACCTGATTTTAATACAACTGCTACTGTGTCTCCTACTGATGGTGCTGTGACAAAATTTACTGTGGGAGGAGTACTGCCATCATTAACTACAGAATAACTTGAGCTATCTAATTCTTGTAAAATTCCATTGCGCCAGACTTCTACATTGTCTTCGGCAGATGCAAACGCAGATGTAGGAGTATTTGGAATTAAAAAATTAGTTGTGCTTCCGTCTCCTACATAATATGAAATCTGTGGAGGAGCAAGTCTGTATCTGTTAGAAGATGAAGTGCCTGACACTCCTTCTACAATAACTTTTTGATGCCATGGTCCTAAAACTCCAGGTACTGTTGTGAGTGTTACATATGAAGTGCTGTCCTTTTGAAGTGTATATTGTGTCGTAACCATTTCACTGTAGGCTTTAGTTCCAGCCTCTTTATTGAATAAAAATACAAATATTTTTGAACCAGAGGATGGAGCCGATGCGAATGTAACATTAGTTCCTGTACTATCTCCAGTAGAAGAAATTGTTACTCCTGTTTTCACTCCGTCGACTGTGACATATGTTTGTTGAATTAAATCATATGTAATATCAACTTGGAATGTTTGTGTTGAACCATCTCCTGTTAATTGAATTTCTGCTATCAATGTATCAACAGATGTATCAAACGTATGAATTGAGATAACATCCAAATTGTTAGGTGCAGTTGTGAATGTTAAAGAGTTTTGATTTATATTCAATGTGTAGTCAACATTCAAAGTTTTATATTGATTGTTTAAGAAAACTCTAACACTATTTGAATTAGCTATTTGTCCAGTGATGTTATAATTTACAGTAGATCCGTCGCCATAAAACATTTGTTTTGTTATAATACCTACGCCAGAGGAAGGCTGTGTATAAATTTTCATATCAAGTGTATCATAGACACCTCCCGGTAATACTTCTTCCGGAGCATGAGCAGAATATTCAGAAATAAAACCATCTCCTTGTACCACTATTTCTTCTGGCAATGCACCTAAAGTTGTTGTAAAAGATTTACTATCAACAATTTGATCAAGATTGTTTAATTCTTCCGGCTTAATAACGTCTTGTTCTGTTGCATCATATCTAGAAATATCATAATTTTCAACGTCATATCCTTCGCCTTCTTCAAATTTTAATGACAGTAATCTTGTGCCGGCATACTCTAAACCCGTCATTAATTGAGCATATGCATCGATATTAGTTGAACCATCTCCAATAAGTCCTGCCATTCCAGCAGTTGGATGATAATATGCATGAATTCTATCTGTAGCTGTCCACTCTTTTAAAACCTCTCCGGTAGTAATTGAGGAAGAATCACTCAATATGTTATTACCTGTAAATGTTGCACTCGTTGTAAAATCAGCCAATACTCTATAAATTTTGTTACCATATCTAATATTTTGATTTTTAGTATACGAAGTAAATTGAGTCCAGTTTGTAATAGTTTGATTGGTTATGTCTTTGTTTGTATTGACTCTGTCAAATTTGATAATATTATTGAAAGATCTTACTTTTTGATTGCTTAACACAACTGAGGCTTGAGCAGGTTGTGTAACTGATCCGCCGCCACCTAACAAAGTAATTGTTGGAGTAGATGTATAACCACTTCCTGCATTAGTTACTGTGATTCTACTTACAGATCCATTAGATATGTTTGCTAAAGCAGTGGCTCCCGAACCACCGCCACCTGAAATAATCACATCCGGTGCACTTACATATCCTGAACCACCTGTTCCAACTAAAATAGATCCAACATGGAATTTATAATTTTCACTGTAAAACTTCCAAGGATAACTGTTATAAACTTTAAAGTATGCACTATCATCTTCATAAACTTTTGGATTGATATATTGTTTGGTTTCATGATCATAATATGATGGATTATCAAAATCTGTAAGATCACCTTGGACCACATCTAAATTTTTGTACTGTGTTAAATTTTCTCTAATTTTAGTTTTGAAAGGTAATACTTCTTGTAAAAATTCTTCTACATAATTTGTTGTGTTAAATTTAAAATCAGGCGACTGTTCTAAATTTGCATATGTGTTGATTAATTTTATAAAAGACGTTTTGAATGTCCAATCTATGTTTTTTTGTTGTTGCATAGCAATTTTAATCATTCTAAAAAATAGTTTATTAAAATACAATGCATCATCATCTACAAACAAATCAAATTTGACACCATTCATAATATTTCTAATTTCTACCTGTGCTTCTTTATCAAATATTCCTGCATCATATGTAACTGCATCATACCCAATATTATTTGCATCATAATCATACAGTGAAGATGATATTTGCAATGTTGCATCTTCAGCTGCAATTGTTTGAAAACCTTGATAATCTTTTAAGTAAATTCTAAATTTGCCATCATAACTGGATCTTACTTTGATAATTGTACCATCGTTGTATAATGTTGACCGCATGGTTTTTTCATCATCTACTGTATAGTCCACACTAACTGTGTTATCATACCCTTCTTTGTAGTAATCACTGTAAGACCAATACTGTCTAGTGTCATATGTTTGTACTTTTATAATATCAAATGTTCTATTACTGTTAAATTGTACCACAGTCCATCTATTCTCGGCTCTGGAATCATTTAATACTAAAACTTTATCACCTGTTAAAAACGATTCTGTATTAATAAAAGTTAAATCTGTATCTGTATCAACAGTTTCTCTATAGTTTTCTACAATTGCATTTGGAGTTTCATCTTTTAGGTTCCAATAGTTTAATTCTTTAGTAGAAGCAAAAGATTTATTAACAAGTATAGAATTAATGTATTCAACTGTCGTTTTGATTGCTTGAAATCTGTCTTTGTATGTGCCTTGTCTCGGTCGGTCTAGCAAACCATATTTCATCATGTTTGGTAAAGTATTGTCCGGCACTGAACGAGAATTTACATCGTAACCTACTAAAGAGTCTACCATTTTATTATAGATTTTATTAGGTATTTGTGAATTCACATCGTCTTTTGTTACTATGGCGTATTCTGTGTGAGGTTGCAAATTGTCTTCATCTGTAAATTTTTCAAATTTAAAATAGGTATCGTTTCCAATACGATCAGATCCCATAGACAATAAGATAGCATCATCGCTAACCACAGCTACATATTGTTCATTAAACAATCTTGGATCTCTAATTGAAGATGCTATTTCACTACATGTAACAGTTCGATATCTGTTATTAGGTAATATACTAGGATTCAATACCCAATAAAAATATCGATTTACAAACTGTTGTGTGTTTTTATCAAAAACACTTAAAGTTGCATATTGTGATTGTGCAGTTCCGGTGATGTTTAATGAAACTCCTTCTGAAGTTACGCTAATATCATTCCATTGTGTAGGTGTGTAAGAACTTTCAGTCCATTCTAATACTTTTACTTCTGAATTAGGATGAATTTTGCCCCAGTTTATCAATTTAAAATTTAAATCTGATTGTTCATACCAAGTAAATTTTAATTTAGTTAAATCTAACCACACTTCCCCTACGTGTTCACTGGTCCAACTATTATAATCTGCCGGATCGTCAAATAATTTGTATGAAATATTTTGTTCTACTTGACCAAATAATTTTCCTTTTGCAGGATCTATTGGTTGAAATCTATCTATTAAAGAATTTAATCTATGATCATAGACAAACATTTTAGATAATTTGTCAGTATTAACTAAATTTGGTTGTGAAGACTTTACTTGCCATCCACTTGTTCCAGCTGAAGATTTAATCAATTTATAAACAGTGCCGCCTTTTACTACAGTAGAATCAAAATTTGTTGAAGAGTTTTGTCCAGGAGCACCAATAAACATTTGATTTTGATAAGTTACAATACTTTTACCAAATTCATCTCCTGTAGATAAATCTGCTACACTTATTTGATTTTCAAAAACAAATTTGTTTTCAATTTTATCATACACATAAACTGCACCTGTGTTTAAGTCTGTGGAAGAAAAGGTTGTGCTAAGAGCATCAAAAGTAGTTTGTTTTGCTAGTGAGGATCCATCTTCCAAAAATGTATCAAATGTAGTAAATTTTCTTGTTCCTGAATTAGAAGCATATACACATAATTGATTGCCTGTTAGTTTAAAGTTTTCGCCAAATTTAGCACCAGCAGATAAACTGCCTGAAATTACAGTTTGATTCAGATTGTATTGTCTAATATAAACAGTATCAGAAGTAGAAGGAGCAGTGCCTAATGTCACAACATTTCCTGACACTGTGTAATTTGTTGTGTTAGAATTGTTTATAAACACGCCTATACCTATTCCAGTTTGTATATTAAAATCGGCAGTAAAGGCAGTTGTTGATCCATCACCTACGTGTTGTGTTAAATTATTTTTGTAAACATAAACTAAACCTTCTTTGTTTTCTGTGTTATCGGCTTGCGGACTACCGACAACCAATTGAGAACCATCACTGCTTAATTGAATATGCTTGCCAAAATATGCATCTGTACTAGGTTGATTATCTACTATGGTTTCATTTTCTTGCCAAAACCCATTATCAAATCTTCTTAAAATTTGAACCAATCCTGCTCCATAAGAGGATGAATCATTATTGCCTTTAACATCGTAGTTTGGACTACCTATAGCCAAAACTTTTCCATCATTGCTGAAAGAAACTGAAGAACCAAATCCGTCTAAAATCTGAGAATCTTGTGCTGTTGCACTTATAGTTTGATAGTGTACATATATTCCATTTACATTTTTATACAAATATACTCGGCCGATTGCATTAGACGAATCTTGAGAAGAAAATGTTTTACCCGGAGCTCCAACTGCAAGGTATGATCCATCATCAGTGCAATCAATTGACCATCCAAAATATTCATCTTGTCCGCAAAGTGGAGATGTAAATGTTTGATTCAACCCAAAGTTTAAATCGGTATCTCTTAAAACAAAATGCACTGCTCCTTGATTAACCTCTGTGCCAGTTCCTTCAATCGCTGTAATTGTAATTACAGAAGAACTGTCTCCTATATCTAGAGGCTCAGTAGTGAATGTGCCACTAATAACTTTTACGTAAATCACATCATTTGCTGGATCGAATTGCATCACTCTTCCTACTGCTCCACTTGTTGCCCCGGTTATCAGCTGAGTTCTGGCATAAGATCTAATAGTAGAACTCAATGTCATTTTTACAAGACTTCCAGAATAAGGCGATGAAACAAAAATTTTATCAGATGAACCGGTCATAACAACCGCATGTCCAAAACGATCACTAGAATCACTATTTTTGTAATCTTGTAGAATTATATTTCTAATCAAAAATTCAGATTGAGGGTTGGTTCGATTGTAAATGTATGCACTGTTGTCTCCAGGACTGCCTATAGTCAAATAATTTCCATTAGTACTGATGTCTAAAGAATGGCCAAAATTCATTGATCCAGAATCTGTTTCTGTATTATGCAATTTTCTTTTTTGTTCATATGTTGAATTAGCAGGTAATTCATATATTTTCCACAAACCATTGTTTGTTGCATATTGATTATCAACATAAACTTTATCTCCTAGTAACCACCCATTGTCTGGTCTAATTGAATCTAACTCATCTATAGAATTAATTCTAACAGACTGTAGCTTTAAAATGTTACCAGATTGTACTGTGCTCGAAAAAGATTTATTAAAACTTACACTAAACTTGGTTAGACTGTCTGTACTGTCAGGTGAAGTGGTTACTTGGTACACTCCATCTATTTCGTTGCCGTAATCTTTTATTACAACAAAATCTCCAGCAAGCAGTCCGTGTGGATTTAATGTTGTAAATTGTAAAATATTATCGCGGGATTCGTATAAGTCTATTCTATTCCTAATAGAAGAAGCTCTAAACACGTTCCAATCATTATTAGAATCATTGGCTATCCAAATAGTACTTCCTTCTTTGATATCATGTGAATTTAATTGTAATAATTCATCTTCTCCCCAAACTGTTTTAGTGATGTATTGCAGTTGAGGATAGCCTGCCATTGGATATTTAAAAATATGATCCGGAGTATTGTATTGACTGTATGTTATTGTGTCAAAAATTGGATATGATACATTAACCGGTCTTCTATCAAAATCTTTGAATGCTACATTAATGATATTTTGTGTGTCATTCTCTTCGTTTGTTGTAAATTTATAAATTTGTTGTTGTTGTTTGTGTTTGATATCACTTAATTTAAAATCAAAAGACTCTAGAGTTCTATAACCACCATAGTCTCCAACTCTAAATGCATGTTCTTCGTAAAATTTATATTCAACTGACCCGGTTTGACTAGGACTTTTAAATCTGTCAACAACGTTTTTAGTTCCTTTGTCTCTAATCATACCTTGGTAAAACTTATATTGAGTAAGTTCGTCTAATCCTAAATTTTCAAAATAAGTTCTGTTTTGATATCCTATCAAATGCTGTGCATACTTTTGTTGTTCTGCATCAAAATTCTCTGTATCTAAAGAATAAAAATCTCTAAAAGACTCTGCCTTCGAATCCCAGTTGGGCAATATTGTAGATTGAGGACTATTTGTTTTAAGTCTATAATTGCTTGCAGTAAAATTTTCTCCGGAGTTGTGACTTTGTAAAGATACATAAATTTTATCTTGATGTGTAACAACATCTCCTTTTTTATAATCTGTATATGTTGTCCATTTATTAATTTTTGCTTGATCTATAATATATCCAGGTGAATACAAATCTCCATTCCAGTTTGCTGTTCTCCATCCAACTAATTTGATACGATCTTGTCTAACTCCTAATTTATCATCAAATATTACATCATTGAATGAAGTTTTATTATCTAAAATTAAAATGTGTTCTTTTTGAATCGCTCTTATATCAGCGTTGTAAATTCCGTCTTCGTTAGGGTCAGTCTCAATTATAAATTGCCCGTTTAATCTTGTTGCAGAAAGTTTTGTAGGTTGTATTGGGAAACCGTCCTGTTGCAAAACTGTATAAAATTTAGATCCTCCGATTAGATCATCTCCAATTGTGTTTTCTTTTTCAAATTTTAATTTTGAAGAAGCAGGCGACAATGCAATTACAGATCCAGATTGCCAATTTTGTTTGGTCCAAAATAAAAACTCTTTTATACTCAACTCCCAATTTATAGGTATTTCTAAATCAGTTGAATATTCATCAAACACAAATCCGTTAGTTTGCAGATAGTAATCATATCCATACAAAAAGTCGGCTACTTCTTGAGCATTTAAAAAAACTGTACCATACGAAATTTTTGATGTGTTGGGCAAAAATGATTTGTATTTTTTAACTCTAGTTCCGCCTTTTAATGGCAGACTATTCCCAATCAAATTCCAATCAGATTCATTAAATGCTGATTGGTTGGCAACTGTTTTATTTGCACGATAAAACTTATTTGTGTATTTTACTAAAGACCCCGAAATATAATATCCATTTAACTGCCAATCTACATATGATTCAGTAGTAGATCCTACAACTATTTCAACAAAATCATTATTTTTTCTCGGTGGATGATAATTGAATGCTCTATTGAAGTTGTTGTAACCACTTACTTTATAACCGTTGGATGTTTTTTCTATAATAACACCTGAATAATTTATTGTGTCTACTGGCGAACTTTTAAACAGTTGGATGTCATAATTTTCTAAAGGTATGTACACACTTTTGTTGTTACTGTCTGGATTATAACTGCCTACACTTACTTTTAAATTTTCTTTATTACTAAATCCGCCTAATTTATAAGTGAGTTGACTTCCTAAATTCTTTAACCTGTCTGCAATATAAACAATATCAAATCCAAGATTTTTTACATAGTCATGAATAATGTTAATATATCCAGATGTAAAAGTTGAACTAGTAGGTAAATTATAATCAACTATCTCAGTTCTATACAATGAATTATAAACATATTGTTCAAGCACAGAAGATTTAGATATGCGAGATGTGTCAAAACCTATACCCGCATATTTGACTGGATGAGATAAAAATTTTGCTATTTGTTCTGCAAATTTATATAAAGAAGATTTTCTCCATGCAGTTTCAGTTGGTCCTTGATCACCATACTGCCAATTACTAGCATGATCAGATGACAACACTGTTTTAGTACTTAAAATTCCTGCATCACTAGGCGATGCTAAATCTCCACTATCAGTAACAGGAATCATTGACAATATATCAGGTCGTGCATATTTCCTATAATATCCTTTGCGATCTCCGTCTGCTATAAATCCGTCTTTTATGTCATTCCAAAGAATTAAATTTCCTGATGTGTAAGGAGCTGCACCATATCTGCCTTCCCACCATTCAGGTTTTTCTGAAAATTCAAACATTTCCCATGGTGCAGTATGAGGCCTATCTGTACCAAACAGATATTGATAAATGGCTCTCCAAAATCCTTTTAAATCGCTGGAATCAACTGATAATTTGTTTAAACTATAATTATAAGTCCATACATTTCCTGAATCATATGTTGAATTAGATGCATAGTCAACTGCATTAGACCCAGACCATAGATAAAAATCTTTTGATAACATTGTATTGAATTCATCCAATGAATACTCGTTTTCTTTCCAGTAGCCAGGAATACAATCTAGTATTTCTGTGTTATAGGTTGTTTTAATATTGTTATAAATTCTTTTTTCAAACTCTAGTATTAAGTCATCTCTAAAATCATTATATGCAACTGTAATCGAACCGTCGTGCCCTTCAATCACATAAATTCCTTGAGTAGTAGAATCTTCTGACTGATAGGTATTATCTAAAAACTTTCTAGGTTTAAATTTAGGTGCAAGTCCTAACTTTGCAGGAGTAGTTGGGATATAACTAGCATCAGTTGAGGAATATTCATGTATTTCGATGATGTCATTTTCAGATAAAGATGTTAAAATTTTTATACCGATAATTGCACTGGAGTCTTGTAAATCAACAAAAATATAATCTTGACCATGTATTATCTGATTATTATTTTTATAAACATATACTGCTTTATTTGACAAAGTGTTTAGTTTAAATTGACTTGTTATCGGATATTCAACAATATTTGCATCGGAAACTGTGTATGATAATATTTTTTTGTCGGAACCGTGTCCTATCATATCTGTATCATAAAAAGCAAAAGACGAGTGTTTGTTAAGATTTATCTCAGTTAAAATTTTATCTAAATTTTCCGCAGGTGTTCCATCTAAAGTAGTATTTTCCGTAAATGTAATCAAAGAATTTTTAAACTTTTCATATTCTGTTCCAGAAAATCTCATAGCACTGATCAAATTTATTACAGGATCTTTAGTGATTAGTGAAGCCAATGGCATAGATCCAGAATGTTGAAGCATTTGTGTTGAATAAGAAAATACATCGCCTATATCTCTAGAATTATTGCTACCTTGAGTTTTGCCAACTGCTTCAGGATGATTTTCTATTGCAGTAGTGTAGTGCCTTACAATATCTCCTAAAGTAAATGAAGTAAAATTTTTGTTTAATGGATTACTATTTGCCGAAAATGGTGTTTCCCAATATCCATATTCTGACGATTTGCCAGACTTAGAAAAAGATTTAATTGTAATAAAATCGCTATTTGTTTTAGATTTATTGAATATAATAATTTTATATAATGTATTAGCTGATATTGTGTAATCAGTTGTATAAACTCCATTCACATAAACTTTTAAATTAAGATCTGATAAGTTTGCCGAATTAAGCCAAGACTTTACTTCGAAAGTTTTTTGATTTTCTATTGGTTGATAGTTCTCAATTTTCATTTGAGGATAAACAATTTTATTTTTTGTCCAGTTGTTTTTTAAAACAAAACTTGTATCTTGATTAATTTTGTAAAAGTACTGTCTATAATTAAATTTTTTCAAATCACCTGTACTAACAATGTAAGAAAAAGATCCACTATTAAAAGTATCGTTAAACTGTAAATCGGTAAGAAGTCCAAATCTTTGATATATTACTGATGTGCCATATACTGTATCTGGAGTGCCTTGAGTATCAGTAGCAACTTCAAACAAGGTAGTACCAGCAAAAGTTGTACTTGGATAATATGTTCTATTAGAAATAGAACGATTGTTTTCATCGACTAAATCAAATAAAGGTTTTTGATTAACTTTTGTTTTCTGTTGACTATTGATCCAAGATCCGTTGTTGTAGTGATAACTTACTCCTTTGAGATTTTGTCCTTTTTTAGCAATAATACCAGTTTGATCAGCCAATACTGTTGAATCATCAATTAGATGTATAACGCTGGATCCGTTTGGCAGAGTATCAAACGAGACAGTAAAAATTTTATTATTTGTGTCTGTATCTTTTAAAAAAACAACTTTATCTCCGTCTTGCACTAATTCTTTGTCAATTCTAAATCCTGTAGTACCTTGCACAGTAGATAAAGCATCTGTAGTGATATTATCTATTAAATCAACGTATTTGCCATGGTTTCCATAATTGTAAAGTTGTATATCTGGCACAAATTCTATAATAGGGCGTTTTGCTCTTTGACTTTCTAATAGTTCAGTGACTGAGTTATTTTTTAAATCAACTTTTTGGATTACATCTTTATGAAACCATCTATTTGACCTAGACCATGGATTAAAATCTTTTGATGCTCTGTTTATGGTCCAATAATCCGGATTCAAAGGAACTCCTGTAGAATTATCAAACCCTTGACTGTCCCATCCTACCAATCCATCTTCGTCCCATAATACACTCTGTGTAATTCCAAAACTTTCACTAACAATTAAATCATTAACATCTAATAATCGTATAGAACTTCCTACTTGTTCTATATAAAAATTTTTATTTTGATAAGATGTGGTTACATCACTACTGAAAAATATTTTCATGCCCGACGAGTATTCAAAACCAGTAGGGTCAACAAACCGGTTAACACCTATTAAATTTTCTACAGGATCAAATTTTTCATCGTTTAAATCTTTTATTATAATTTTACCTTGTAACTGTTGATATTGTTCACATTGATAAAACAAAACTGTAGATTGACTAGTTGAAGAATCTGTAGCAGGAACATTTAAAATTACAGTGCTGTTGTCTGCTCCATTATTAATAACATAGTCTTCAAATTGATTGTCGGTGCCAGTTCCATATTGAGTTTTAATATAAAAATTAAGACCAGGACTGTCAATTTCAAATTTGTAAGTATTGCCTCTATAAACAATAATGTCAGGATTTATTTCTGTTTTATGATTAAATTTATATCCGTCGAATTTGCTATTTGTAACTTTAATAGTGATAGTGCTTCCTGGATTACCGACTCTACTAACAACTGAAGACATTCCATATGGTAACCAATAGTATTCTCTAAAATTTACAAATTTATCCGGGTCGATTGAAGGAGAATATGAATAAAATTCTTCTTCGCACATCAAATCTTGTTTAGATTTTACACTGCCTTGTGTGTAAAGTTCGTTTATAACATCTATATAAGGAGCAACAAAATCTACTGAATTTCCATCAGATTTATAGATTATAGATGGTTCTAGTTGATAATTTTTTCTTTCTTTTGTTTTTTCATCGAGATAAATTTCACTTGTTCTATAAGTAGGGTGATATCTTCTACCAACGTATCCTGATATTTTTTCTAAAGCTGAAGGTTCTACAAATTGATCTAGAGTTGTAGAAAGAAACTTTTTATTCTTTTCTGTTTGGAATATTCTAGGTAATAAACTAGAAGAATTGCGGGTACTTTTTGCCATTAATAGTAACCTCCAACACTGCTAGAAGATGTGCTAGTAGATGTGGATGTTACTGTGGAACCAGATGAAGTTGTTGTGGTTGTGTCTGTTGATGTAACCACAGTACCAGATGCTTTTAATTTTTCTGCTGTTATAGACGAAATGATTTCAACATTATCAACTGTTGCTGATGAAATTAAAATTTCGTTGTCTTGTGAATTTATTTGGTACAAAGAGCCATACGAACTAGTACTAGCTGCAGGCACTATTACAATGCTCAAAACATTGGGCGAAAGTTGGTTGTGTATAAAAGCTGCCAATTCACTAAAATAAAAAGTATCCGAGAAATCCCATAAGCCTAAACTAAAATATAAATTTACTGCTTCAATTACAGAAGATTTTAATTGATTATCACTAGAGTTTGTGTTAGGATTTTTTACAATTTTAAATGTTGCTTGTAAATTAGAATCTGCACCTGGGCCAAATAATAATTTATATTCACCCGGATTAAAAATAATTTCATCGCTTATACTTTTAAGTTGATTTAAACTAGAACCATAAGAAGTTTCTAAATCATTGATGGTTGGAGGCAGAGGTTTTGTACCATTTTGACCTTGTCTAAGCCATGTTCTTAAAGATTGATCATAAGATTTTGTTATAACATATATGTCTATTATATTAGATATAGCAGGATCAATTCGTCTCGATCTCGGCGCACCATGATTGTATTGATATAATAAATTATCCCTGCCATGATAAGCTGTATAGCCTGTAAGTGTCGATAAAGAGTTAGTTGTGCTATTATAAGACTTGAATATATTTGTAGAATAAAAATAAAACTTTTGTCCATTAGAATAAATTGTATAATCTAATATAGAATCTTCTGTGGTAGTAACCACAAACTCTGAACTTAAAACAGGATCTGTTTCTTGAAACCCGTTTCTCTCTACATTTTTAAAAAAAACATATTTGTATTGAGGCAGTGTCGCAGGATCTACTACTCTATTAAACAAATCTGGATTGTCGACAACACCATCGTCATCACTGTCAAAAAATCCAACTTGTATCTTCCGTGTGTCATTGTATCCATCAACTCCAGATACGTTTTTAAATATTTGCCAATCATAATCAAATAACAATTGGGATTGCAGATCTGGTGCAGTATTGGTTTTTAAAATACGGATTTTATCTTTTATAGTTTTACCTGTTTCAGGATCATATATTTTTACTGACTCATCAAAATAAAACTTGTTTCTATTATAAGACTGAAACAGGTATTTTGTTGATCTGTATGTTACTGTGTAAGAAACTCCATTTGTACTAAACCTAATCAACCAACTAGAATCTAACCTTGTGTTTGAAGTGTCACCTTGGTAATTTAAATTAAAATTACCTGTGTTCAAATTATCTTCATCTATCACAATCCAAGTTCTGTTAAGATAGTCGTATGTAAGTCCAAAATTTCTGTAAGCGATTACATTATCAATGATTGTACTAGACAAGGTTGTGCTTATTGTGTTTATAAATTGAGGAATTATTTGAGACAACAAAGAAGTGGTTGGTACTAAATCATTTAAAACTATAGGTCCTGTGCCGTTACCTAGATTACCTAAACCTCCATTAGAGCCGTCTCCTTCTACAGTTACTACTTTACACCAGATTGTGTCACTAGAATTTGGATGATTTGTTGTTCCGGCCATTAAAGTTCCGTTTGCCATAAAATGATATCCAGCAGGAGCATCAAATTTAATCAAAGCACCTTCGGTAAGATATCTTAAATTTGTTGTGCTTTGAGTTCCTACACTCAAAGGAGCAGTATCTTTAAAATAACCTGTACATCTGTTAGTATTTGATGTAGTTTTATTCCAAGTTCTTGTGCCACCACTACTAATAGCAGTATAGTTTTTGTAATAAAATTGTCTTAATTCATCTGATTTAAAAACATTAGTTAAAGTAGTATTAATCATTTGTTGTACGTCTGATCTAGAAGAAAATTGAAAATCAAAACTAGAATTTTCTTCTTGTCTATACAACATGCCATCATCAGCAATTATATCAGTTTGCGAATAAACACCTGTTGGATCTGTGATATCTAAAAATCTAGATATGCCTGAACTAACACGGACTTGTGATTTACTTTTTGCAATAGAAGGATTTTCAATCAATGGTGTGATTTGATAATCTTCCGGACTAATCATTCTATTATTTGTATAATAACTTTGAGGTGCTAATCTTTTAATTTCACTAAGGGTTTGCGAAGATGAAGCGTTTGTAACTGTGGATTGCAATGATGCACTCACAGTCAGTGTGTTTATTTGACCATTACGAGAATAATAATCTATATCAATAGATATATTTTGCATTTCGCTTTTTTGAATTTGATATGTTAAATTATTGCTCTGTCTAAACATACATTTGAAATTACCTTTAGGTAATTCGCCGTACACTCCATCAGAAAAAACTAAACTGATCTGGTCGTTTGCTCTGGTCACTACTGCAAATTGTTTTTCTACAGAGTTTTGCAAAGAATTGTAAATTATATTATTGCCAACAATAGCCGGTACTTTGCTCCATCTTTCTTCTACTACTCCATTTGTGTCTAATTTGAATAACCAAACATCATTATTATTAATGTTATCTTGATCAATGCCGACCACTGTGTTAGGAGCAGAATTTGAAATTGAAAAATTTTGAGAATTTAAAGCACCTTGTTTAAATTGTAAAAAATATCCTGAATTAGGAGAACCAAATCCGCGTGAGTCGTTTTTGTAAATGAATGCTAAAGAATTTCCTTCAACTGGAGATTCTTCATAGATATATTTTTCATTTACAAAACTAGAAGATACAACTTCAAATGGCATTGAAATGCCATTAATATTTTTTGTAAACTGATAGATAGGAACATTTGAATTTGTACTATTAAATCTGTACATTTCACTTCGTATTCCGCCAATTGTTTCTTTTGCGATAGGCTTTCCTATGAATTGTTCTCTAGGTAAAGTGGCATTGATTACAGCAGAAAATTGTTCTTGCCAAGATGCATTAGTTATATCATTCCATAATATAGGTGTATTGGCTAAGTTTTGTCCATTAGCATCAAACACAGATTCAGAAGTACTGATAGATTCTATTTTTAAAAATCCTGAACCGGCAATATTTCTTTTTGGTTGATATGAAATTAACCTAGCTAATCTTAAAACACTTTCTTTGCGTTCAGCCAGATCTATAAAATTTTCTCTAGAGTTTAAATCAACCCTATATGAAATTGACTGACCTACATAAGCAATCAGATCAATTAAAGCAACGAATTCTGATGAATCAATAAAATCGTTGAATGACTCTGCATAGTTTACTTGAAGGTAGTCGATAAGAGTTCGTCTAATTGTGTCAAAATCATAACTTTTGAAATCCGTTTGGCTAAAAGAACGGTAAATTTTTTGCCATACCGAACTTGCTAATAAATTGTTTTGTCTACTGTCAACAGCCATTGTTAATATTTATTGTTTATATAATATGTGCAGTTTATTAAGATGTTGTTGGATAAAGTTTTGAACTTTGAATCAACAAACCTTCTGTTGAATCAAATAATAAATTCATTTGCTCGCCTATTCCATACCCTACATATACTACAGACACTAAAACTTGTATTCCGTGTTCATATTCGTTCAATTCTAATTGATCTAACACTACTCGTGGATCATAAGCGATCACATTCTCAATATCGGCAATAATAGCGTTTTTTGTATCAACATCTAATGGATCAAACAAAAAGTCATATATATTTGTTCCAAATTCAGGATTTTCTAACTTTTCTCCCTTGCGAATATTAAAATGGTTAAACAAGTCTTGTTTGATTAACTCTATATCATATATCTTAGAATCTGAAAATGTTTTGCCTTGGGTAGAAAATCCTTTGAAAATTTGAGAATTTTTTACATTATTATTAGAAGTTTTTTTAGAATTTTGATAGGTTACGATAGCCATGTAATGTATTTAACCTGCATAAACTGTGGCGGCGCTACCTACTATAGATCCCGCATCACATCCATCTCCCAATCTTGCACACAATATCCCTTCCACATAAACAGAACTGCTGGATCCTGAAATAGAAGCCACGTGGGCAACACAGTCTTCACCCGATGGTACCAAATGGCTCACAGTTAAATCTCCTAGTCTACTCCACAGTAATCCTTCTGCGAATACTGTGCTTTGACCAGGAGCAGCTAGAGTGGTCGAACCATCGCAGCCGTGTCCTGTGGCCACCGCATCTGTTTGTCTAGCAGCTAATGGCATTATGATACGTCTCTTTTATCTATTTTTTCTCGGTCAGTCATCTCCCAAGAAGTATTGTCATATCTTTTGTTTTCATGTTCTGCATAAGGTTCTGCAGTAGGAACTCTTTTCATGATGCTGTTAGTAAAATCATCAGGCGAAATAAAACTCAACCCTTTGTTTTTGAATACTGATAAACTGGAAACATTTGAATTGCTTACATGACCTGCAGAAACTTTGCCGGATGTGTTCATGTGTATTTCATTTCCAGTATTAGCTAGGAAATCAACACCTGCATAAAAATTAATATTTGTGCCAACCTCAATTTTGCCATTTGTAGTTGCATACAATTTAAATTCAGCGCCTGCTTGTAGTTTGATATCATCTGTGGCTTTCATTTCAATGTTGTCACCAGCATCAATATGAACTCTGCCTTTTACTTCATTTCCAGTTGTACTGCCAACTGCTTTTATGTTGACATTTCTACCTGCTTCAAAATTAATGTCCCTATTTGCTCTAAAATTCATGTCTTGCTCTGTGTGAATAGAAACAGAATCTTGAGCATAGATGTCAATCTTACCGTCTTTAGTGAATTCAATCCAAGCAGTGCCGCTAGTGTTTGTGATATACACCAATTCTTCTGTGTTGTGTAATAAAAGTTGTGCACCACTCCTAGTTCTTAATCTAATAAGTTCGTTAGTGATCGGAGTAACGACTTTAGACCCCACTCTGATTTGAGGTGTTCCATCGTCCATTACAAATTGATTTCCGCCCAACCTAGAATGATGTACTTTTCTAGGATTGTCTAAAGGATTGTTTGTTCCATAAACTATGCCATGACGATTAATAGATTCTTTGATATTGGTTTGTTGACCTTCAAAATCTATCGGACCGGGCGTGGATATTCCGAAGACCTGGCTGGGCGTTTCTCGTCTAGCAGATGATGATGTGTGTCCTCTAACATCATCTTTTTCTAGTCCTTGTTTTATTAATACATCTGTTTGCGGAGTGTGAATTGGTCTATATCTAAATGCATTATCATCAGTTAGTTTGGTATTAATCCTAGATATATTAGTTGTTTCAGCACGACGTTGTGGTTCTGCCACAGGAGTTTTATCCATATCGTATTGATATACTCTGTCATTTTCTTGTTCATTCCCAACAAATTTTTCACTAGATGCTATGCCTGGAGTCATGTGATTCATATAATCTTCAAACACACAACCCATCCAGTATCCGTTGTTGATATCGCCATTAGCAAACATCACTAAAACTTTAGTGTCAACATCAGGTGGGACCATCCAAAATCCATATGATTTTTGTGTGTTAGCAAATTCTCTTGTTCCACTAGTAGTATCACTTACTGGTGTTTGACCTGCAAATGGTGAACAGTAATTGACTACCACTGTTTGACTGGCTATGTCTTTGTTGGTTTCATCATATTCTCCATGTATTTCAGGAATAAAAACAAACAACCTGCCCATACGATTGGCATCGCTAGGATTTTTAACATAACCGATATAAGGACCAGGATGTATTTTAACTTTTTTTTGTTGATCACTGACTGTACTTCTTTTATTGACTGCCATTATTTTTGTGCTCCTGTGCTATTTTGTATTGCAATCATCTATGCTCCACTTAACCATGGATCAAAAGAATTATCTAATCTAGATTTGAAATTATCAGATTGATTTTGTAATATAGTTTTCTTTATCTGATCACCTCTTGATTTCCAATCAGGAGATACTGACTGTGGTTCTATAGTTTGTTCAGGGCCTGTCATCATAATATCATCTGGACTTAATACAGTTTGATCTGCGATGTTGGTTACATTCTCTGTACTGTTTAATTGATCTATTAATCCAGGAGGTGCAGTATCAGGAAATGACAGAGGACTTTGTTGTTTACTTTGCATGCCAGACTTAGATGCTCCTTGGTTATTCAAAGGGGTGGTTGTGTATGAATTTGCATCATCACTTTTTGTTTTATCATCTTGATTTTGATATCGCATACGTACCATAGTTAGCAGTGTGGTATAAACTCCTTGATCAAATCTGTGTTCGCACATAAATGCTTTGTAAATTCCTCTAAAAAATGCAGTATCATTAGAATTTATTTTGTCAAACAGTCCTGTTTCGTCATTTAGGTCTGTGGGGACTTTAAAATTTACTTGCACATAAACTTCATATTCGTCAGTGGTTATTGCTCCATACGAATCTATACTAGGAGAGTCTTCTACAAAAGAATCCTTCATACTTCGATTTGAAACACTTTTTTGTTCTATGTAAAGAGGATCTCCTAACACTTCCATATCAACCATGATTAAATCTGCAACTGGATTTTCAATAATCTGTTCAATTAGTGTTAATGCTTGATCATTTTTATTAACTTGTCCGACTAAAAATCCAGTGCCAGATTCATTGATCGGTTCACTAGATACAGCCGATGCTCCTTTTTGAGCAGAATTTGTAAAATCCTGATTGGATTCTTCTGTTTGAAATTGTCCTTTACCTCCACTGGTTGCTGGTTCTTTTCCGGACGGTGTTGAATAACTAATAGGTTGATAATATGCAATATTATAAGTCAATTTAAAATCTAAAACATCTTGATTTTTTCCAGTGTAGATATAATTGTAAGTACGGACAGGATTAACATTACTGACTAAATCTACATTACTTTTTTTAAAAATAGATGCAGATATTTTTTGTTCTCTTAATATGTATTTAAATTTGTACTGGGGTCGACCGGCTTGATTATCATACGCTCCAATTGATAGTTGAGTATATGTTCTTAAAGTATTGATATAACCGTTTTTGTCTTTTGCATTCATACTGTCATCAAATTGATCTCTTAGATATTGACTGTCTTTGACCACTGCTTCGATCAAAGTGTGAACCTTTGTGCCTGCAGGCACAGTGAACTGTCTAGGACTTAGACTTGCATTTTTTTTGGCTGATAAAAATGGAAAACCTTGCAGATTAGAAACTTGAACTGTTCCTTGTGCATTTGAGAATTCTCCATATCCTAATGGACTTTCTAAAATTTTAGTCGATTGTTCGATGTCTAAAACATACTCATCTAAAATTTTTACCTTGCCTTGACTTTGAAGAGTTTGAAGTGCTTTTGACCATAAGTCAAAAAAAGATTTTATCACTTCTCCCACTGTGACTCCCGAAACTGTAATTGCTTCTTGAGTGGTACCATGTAAATCGCTTAATCCTAGAAAGGTTGCAGGATAAGCTTGTATAGCGTAAGAAGTTCCTCCAGCATCAATATTCATTTCTACCTGTGTCAAAAGGATAGGAATAATCCTCGTAGTATAAGGCACATCGTTCTGAGGTATACCTTCGTCGTTGTACCCTTTGAATTCTATTTTTAGGTTGTACACACATTTCAAATGATTAACATAACCTAATTTTTTAGCTGCCGTTCTTAAAACTTCTATAAAAGTTGTGCCATAAGGTTCATACACATCAAATAATACCTGAAACACTGTGGTTGATCGTGCCTGTGGAGTTGGACTCAACGTGTTTCGTAAAATCAAATTATTGATATAAAAATCTTTATCACTTACGTCCCCTGGCTTTGGCGATTTACCGCCTGATTTTAAAATAACAATTTCTTCTCCAGTAAATCCTCCTGAATTAAATGCTTCTTTGCTCATAGCTGTGAGAGTTACAATGTAATTGTAAGGAGCATAATCGTGTAATGGATTAGTTCTTGGAGGAGTTTCTCCTTTTTGATTTGAATTATTAGAATCTAGATTAGATTCGTAAGAACTTTTCATACCTTGAGAACCAGGTGCAAAATTAGAATCTGAACCTGAAACCATTTCATTGTTTCTGTGCAATGCTTCTAAATTATCATACACAGTTTTATTGTTAGCAGGAGAAGAATTATCAATACTAGGTTTAGAAAAATTTTCAGAATCTATATCATCTACTCTTATATTTGCTTCATATAATTCTTTGTAACTTGGTGGCAAATCTATAGCACTAGAAGTTTTTTTAAGTCTACTCAATTCGGTATTTGTATTGTCTGATAAGTGTAAAGAATTTGAATGAGACATATTAAACTCCCAAATACTTGCTAAGAGTAGATTTTTTTGGGATACGGATTAGTAATCCTGATTTAAACCCCCATATAGGATCGGATATAGTGTCCATGTTTCTGTGCATGAATACCCACCATAGTTTGGGTGTGCCGTATAGATCAAATGATAAAAGGTCTGGACGCTGTTCATAAAATGAATCTATTTCGTATAATATGTCGTCAGGTTCAAACGCAAACAATCTCTTGCTTAAGAATCCCAATGATTCAACTCCCTGACTTGTTGTAAAATAAGGTGATGTTTGACTGTACTTTGCCATTAGATAAATCCGTCTTTCGCTAGTTTGCCATCAGCAAATGATTTAAGATTAAATTTGTTAGAAATTTTACTTCTTGAATAGATAGGAATACACTGCACTGTAATCATAGAATCTGTTGGTACATAGTTTACAGACCCTGATTGCACTGTGGATGCAATAGGACTGTACGAATTAGAAGATGCTCCAGTAACAGTTCCTTGAGATACTCCTGGCAATGTTTCTAAATCTGTCACCTCTATTGTTCCTCCATCAAATCCTTTTTGACTTTCTACATTTACTGCGATGTAATCGACATCTGATCTAAGATCAACTGTAAAGTTTGTGATAATCACACTGACATTTTGAAAAACATAATCTCCATAACCGTTTAGTTTGCAGATCGGAGGAGGATTGCCTTGATTATTGCCCGAACCGTAATACATTTTTGTTACAGTTCTTAAAAAATGCACTGTGGCCAGCCATTGCAAACCGTCTTTTGTATCTTGCACAGGAAAACTGCCATTGATAGTCATTTGATCTACTCGAGAATTTTGATAAGCATAATAAGGATAATTGTTATGTAAAACTTCTCTAGCATCGTATGATGCTGAGTGCGACATAAACACCGCCGGAGTCACTGGAAATCTAATACCTTTCATAGATTGGCCTGTATCTCCCATTGCTTGAGATAAAGGTTGTAAGATATCTGAGTCTGCCATTAGTTCATCAAACACAGGTGTAGTAATAGTAACTGCCCAATCTTTAGTTGCACTAGGTGATCCCGACTGCGATGATAATGCTGATTCCTGTCTGCCCCATTCTCCAGCCAAAGGCAATCCAGCGGCAGCTAATCTAGAACCTATTACCTGTTTAATGCCAGTTACTGCACCAGCTTTGCCTGCTACTTTTTTTACAAAATTAGAACCTTGTTGAAGATAATTTTTAATCATATTAAAAATATTTATTGATAAAATTAACTACATATATTATAATAAGTGTAAGAAAGAAAGAAGATTACACAAACATATGGCTATCAAATACCTTAACAACCGAGACATGCTGAAGGAAATACACCTCAGCAAAGCAACTTATTGCGAGTTTTTACGTGAAGAAGACCGTGATTATGACATAATTGTGCCTTCTGTTGAAAAAATTAACATCAGATCAATTGCACAAGGCAAAAGAGACAGAGCAAAAAGACTTGAAAGACTTACAGGAGAAAAACAAGATCCTAAAAAAATTGAAAAACACGAGGTTGTTTTTAGAGTAATGACATTTGATCATATACCAAATTCTAAACGCAAAATAAGTCCAAAAAACATTGCTGAATCTAAGATGAAATGTAATTTTCCGCCTTTTCAACACTGGCGATATGATCAAAACGACAAACTTATTTGTGTAGGCAAATCTCACTGGCAAGGTGGATTATCTAATGGTAAATTTTCTGTTGATCACGGAAAAATGACCAACACACTAGCAAAAATGTTTTTATTGTTAACACAAAGATATGGTACTAGAGGTAACTGGCGTGGTTATACCTACAATGACGAAATGCAAGGGCAAGCACTCATGCAACTTAGTCAGATAGGTTTACAGTTTGATGAATCAAAATCAGACAATCCGTTTGCTTATTATACAGCAGCTATTACCAACTCGTTTACAAGAATTTTAAATACAGAAAAGAAAAATCAATCTCTACGAGATGACATTCTAATCGAAAATGGAATGATGCCTTCGCATACCAGACAATTAGAATGGGAAATACAACAAAAAGCCGAACGATCTCTTAAAGACTTTGGGTCTGAAGACTAGACAAAACTTCTTTTTTAATATACACTTTCTATAATGCAAACTTTTAAACGTGCGGCTGTGTTTGCTGACATCCACTTTGGCAACAAAGGCAACTCTCGCCAGTTCAACGAAGACTGCGATCGTTATGTGGATTGGTTCATACAACACGCTCAATCACAAAACTGCGAAACTTGTATTTTCCTAGGTGACTGGCATCATCAAAGAGCCACCATCAACATCACCACACTGCAACACTCACTCAAAAACTTAGAAAAAATAGCTGCCGCATTTGAACAAAACCATTTTATAGTTGGCAACCATGACTTATATTATAAAGATTCTCGTGCTGTAAACTCAATTGAATTTGCCAAACACATCAAAAATTTAAACCTAATTCTGGAACCATATCACACAGAGGATTGTGCGTTTATCCCGTGGTTGGTGTCAGAGGAATGGAAGCAACTCAAGGACATGCCCGCAAAGCCGTACGTTTTTGGACACTTTGAGTTGCCACACTTCCTTATGAACGCTATGGTTTCTATGCCTGACACAAACGAGTTGACTAGTAATGATTTAACACATCACGGTTATGTGTTTTCAGGACACTTTCACAAACGACAGATGAAGGGTAACATTCACTACATCGGCAACGCATTTCCGCACAACTATTCCGATGCCAATGATTTTAGACGTGGATACATGGTATTAGAACACGGTGGAGACCCTGTTTATCACGATTGGGCAAAAATGCCTGTTTATCAAACACTCAAACTGAGTGAAATACTGCATAACGCATCTGTTTTAAAAAAACGAGCATATGTGCGTGTAGACATAGACACAGAAATAACCTACGAAGAATCGAACTTCATCAAAGATACATTTACTAGTCAATATTCTCTTAGAGAAATGACTTTTATTCAACAACGCGATATCACACAATACGACTCCACAGACTTAAATCAATCTTTTGAATCAATTGATGAAATTGTGCATTCACAACTGATGGCTGTGGATTCGGAACACTATGATCGAAACTTATTGTTAGAGATTTATAAAAATTTATGATTAAACTAAAAACACTGACAGTGAAGAATTTTATGAGTGTAGGCAATGTCACTCAAGCTATCAACTTCGAAGGACAAGATCTCACCCTGGTATTAGGACAAAACATTGATTTAGGCGGGGATGATGCAGGATCGAGAAACGGCACAGGCAAGACCACTATTTTAAATGCACTGTCATTTGCTCTGTTTGGTGATGCACTTACAAATATCAAGCGAGATAATTTAGTTAATAAAACCAACGAAAAAAATATGTTGGTATCTTGCGAGTTTGAAATCGACGGTAAAAAATACAAAATAGAACGTGGGCGTAAACCTGCACTGATACGATTCTACGTAGATGGAGAAGAAGAAGCATCTGACGAAGCACAAGGCGATTCACGTGAAACACAGAAAGACATCACAAAGATATTAGGCATGAGTCATATCATGTTTCAAAACATTGTGGCACTACACACATATGCTCCGCCTTTTTTTGGATTGAAGGCTAACGAACAAAAAGACATCATAGAACAACTATTAGGTATTACAGTGCTGTCTGAAAAAGCAGAAGTTCTCAAAGAAGAAATTAAAGAAACCAAAGAGGTAATCAAAGAAGAAGAAATCAGATTAGATGAAATTCAAAGAAACAACGAAAAGATACAATCATCTATAGATGCACTGGAAACTCGTCAACGTGGTTGGCGGGCACAACAAAAAGAAGACATTGAAAAACTTACACTATCACTTGAAGAGTTGATGAAGGTCGATATTAAAGATGAAATTGAAAGACACAAAAAACTAGATGCATACAATGAAAATTATGAAAAGAAACGCACTTGGGAGCGTGAACTTGCCACCGTGCAAACTGCTGTCAAACAGTCAACCAAACAGTTAACAGAAATACTGGATTCAATCGAAAAAACTCAAAACA
>Ga0222714_10000737_pt1 | contig 37273 bp, 65 predicted proteins | sample C33_3DmetaG_FD_165048 | JGI IMG/M metagenome (GOLD analysis project Ga0222714, IMG submission 165048) | Estuarine water microbial communities from San Francisco Bay, California, United States - C33_3D | ecosystem: Environmental > Aquatic > Marine > Unclassified | place: USA: California...
ATATTGCAAAAGGTGATCGAGGGGATGGTGTTCCTAATGTATTATCAGCTGATGATACGTTTGTAAAACCTAACGGAAGACAAAAGCCATTGCGGAATACTATGCTAAATAACTTCATGCATGAGGCCTCAGTTCCTGATCAATATAAAGCTAATTACATGCGTAACAAAAGGCTTGTTGATCTAGGAATGATTCCTAAGCATATTACTGATCAAGTCATTGAGGCTTATAATGAAGATAATGATAAGTCGCGTGATCAGATCTTTAATTATTTCGTTAAACATAAGATGAAGAATCTAATTGAACATATAGGTGAATTCTAATGGCATATACTAAAGGCCTCTATGAGATTATCGAAGAGTGTCGTAAAACAAAGAATGTTACAATTAAAGCTGAGATTCTACAAAAGAACCAATCAACAGCATTAATTGATCTTTTCCAATTAACATACAATCCTACAATTCAATGGCTGCTCCCTGAAGGTGACCCGCCTTACAGGCCAGCACAAGAAACAGATCTCGAAGGAGCTCTAATAGGAAAAATGCGTATGATGAAATATTTCATCAGCGTTAATGGTGAAATACGTGAGAATGTACAACCAGCGAAGCGTGAGGTTATATTCATTCAACTTTTAGAATCAATTTCAGCGCAAGATGCTAAACTTGTACTAGAAATGAAATCTAGAAATATAAAAGGGGTTAGCAAGACTGTTGTAAAACAAGCATTCCCCCAGATTAATACAGGAGAAGAATAATGGGTAAGAAATACTCGAATCGTAAACGCGACGAGTACGATTATGACGAGTACGATGATTATGAAGTCAGAGAAAGTCATCGACAAAAAGAAAAAAACAGACAGCGTCGAATGCATAAACAGATGAAGACTGCTCTTAAAACTAAAGATCTGGATAGATACAGTCAAATATTTGAGGATTATTAATGCCTACTTATACCTTCCTTAATCTAGATTCTGGTATTTTATATGATGTTGAGATGAGAATATCAGAGTTAGATGCATACAAATTAAAACACCCTAATTGCCAACAGCAACTATCAACGCCTGCGATTATAGGAGGTGTGCAAGGTATATCAAGACAAACAGATAGTGGTTTTAATGATGTACTTAAAAAAATTAAGAGTGGGGCAGGTAGGGGAAATAAGATTGAACCGCGCTAATACTAGATTAACTAAAAGACAAAAAAGATTGCTTAGAGAAGAAGGTGTTCTTGATAAAAAGAACAATGTCAACCAACAAAAATTTGGAATGGTTGATGTTCCTAAAAAATATCATTTAAATGATCTCCAAAATGAAGTCATTGAAAAATGGGATGATGGCAATCATTTAATTCTGCATGGTCTTGCTGGAACAGGCAAGACTTTTCTTTCTGTTTATCTTGCACTCAGCGACATTCTCGACATGCAAGAACAGAATAAACTGTATATTGTAAGATCTGTTGTACCTACAAGAGATATTGGATTTCTTCCTGGCAATGTAAAAGAAAAAGCAAAAGTTTATGAAGACCCTTACAGATCTATATGCAATGAGCTGTTTTCAAGAGGGGATGCTTACGATATACTAAAAACAAAAAATATGGTAGAGTTTCTCACCACAAGTTACATTAGAGGTATTACTCTAAAGGATTGTATTGTAATAGTTGATGAAATTAATAATATGACATTTCATGAGCTAGATAGTATTGTTACAAGGCTTGGTAGAAATACTAGAATCATATTTTGTGGAGATTACAGACAATCTGATCTTGGAGAAAAAGAAAGATCTGGTCTAAAAGATTTCTTAAACATACTAAATAGAATAGACGACTTCTCTCACTTTGAGTTTGGTGTCGAGCATATTGTCAGGTCAAAACTGGTAAAAGATTACATCATTGCAAAGAGTAAATTAGGATATGTTTAAACATAATTTACAACCCCTACGAAAATTGGAGAGAAAGAATGTCGACGGGGCAAGACTGTACCTCACAGAAACTGGACAAGCCTATCCATCCGTTACGACGGTCACAGGCCTTGCGAAGGTTGAAGCAATTAAAGCCTGGAGAGATAGAGTTGGCGCTGAAGAAGCGAACAAAATCAGCTCACAAGCGAGTAGGATGGGGACGAAGGTCCATAAATTATTTGAGGACTATGTTGGGAATGTCGACATCGACTACAAAAAAGTAGATCCTATTCAGTTATTCATGTTTAAACAAATTAAACCTATATTGGATGAATACTTAGATGAGGTATACGCAATAGAGGCTCCTCTGTATAGTGACTTTCTGCAGTCAGCTGGAACAGTAGACCTCATTGGTGTGTTTGCAGGTAAGCCCTCTATAATTGATTTTAAAACTTCAGCTAAAAAGAAAAAGAGAAGTTACATCGACAACTACTTTATGCAGGAAGCTGCATATGCTACTATGTTCAGAGAAAGAACAGGAATTCAAGTTGATCAATTAATCACACTAATCTGTACTAAAGATTCTGAATACCAAATTTTCGTAGAACAACGAAAAGATCACATCGATGCTTTCCTAATGTACAGACAAGACTACAAGGAGAAGTACGGTGTCTAAAAAACTTTTAATAGCAGCTTTGCTATTATTATCAATTCCAGCCAGTGCTGAAGAGTTTCTTTTAAAAAAACCTGTAGTATGTAATACCTTGGAAGAATTAGATTACACAGTAAGACAATATGGTGAAATAATTCTTTTTAAAGCTCATCGCAACGTGTCAATGAGAGCACCTGGTGAAATATTTAATTCGACGCTTACAGTTTATATGACCCCTAATATGGATTCATATACTATCATAGAACATCTTGATGATGAGACTGGATGTATTTTAGGAATGGGAGAAAATCTTACTTTTGGTGAAGAACCATCAAAAGGACTTGCCCACTAGTTTTGGATTACCAAATTTGGTTTTCCATTGATCCCTCGTTAAAAATTCTAAAGGGAATGGCTCATCAGATAATCTAATAACTGAACAATTTTGCCATGCCTGCCAATCGCTTTCTTTGTCATATGTTTTGTACATATGAGGAAGTAGCTCGTAGTTGCAATCAAAGGTTCTATTAAAATATTTTGTTATGGTGTTTAATGGACCTCTTCTATTAGAATGCTCCATTGTCATTATTACAAACTTACAATCTTTGTTACTTTTGCACCAGTTCAATTGCAAAGGAAACAAATATGTAGAGGGTGTCACCACTCCTACGGCTCCGTCTTTATATGACATTTCCTGCAAACTCCTAAAATTAGGATTTATATAAAGCCTAGACATTGCTCTATACACTCCTGCAGGAAAATTATGTTTTTGTAAAATAGCAAACGAATAAAAATCTCCATCTGGCCACAAGCAATAAGTGACCAGAGGATAATCTTTTTGATTTATTCTTTTTTTAATCTCATCAAACCAGCCAATGTTTCTGTCTCTTGTATTTGTTTTTTGTTGGTGATCGATTATATCTAAAAATTCTTTTTTATTTTGTTCATCACATATTTTAACTATCATAAAATACTACTTCTTGGTTAAGAATATCTTACGTATAGTTATAGACAAACTGTCAGCCATTTGTCTTTGTTTCCTAGTCATTGCTACATCCTCTAAAGATTTAAAAAACTCATCCAAGTCACCAAACATTCTATTAATGTCATACTTTGACCATGTGCTCATATTACTCATAATCAAGTCAGATTGTTTTTCTATAGTATCTTTTTTAATCCAATCATACGGGTCCATTACAAAGTTCCTTTAATAAGTTATCCCATTGCATTGCTCTAACGTCCCAATTATAAAAAGAATTTGCATACATCGATTGAAGTCTTAACCTCTCGTTTAATGAGCCAGTCTCTTGTAGTCTAACTGCATTGTATAAATTTTGAGCGAAGACGTTAGCATGATCACTATTGTTTTCAGTCATAGGATACATAAGTGTCCAATTTGATGCTGTTTCAGGAAGTGCAGCAAAACTAGAATGTACACAAATCAATCCTGCTGACATAGCTTCCATTAGAACAATACAAGAAGTTTCTGGCCATATACAAGGATAAGCCAGAATATGCATTTTCTTCAAATCTTCATGTATTTGTTGATTAGACACAGCACCGTGGTAATGGATATTAGGATGGTTCTTACACCTCTCAAAAAGTTCTAGATAAGGTTTATCTCTAGCTTCCCATCCATATAATTTAAAGCTAGAGTATACATGCAAATGAACTTCTTTGTTTAAAGTCTTAAAATTATTTTCATGTAAATGTTCAAATACAGGAACTAGAATTTCAAGACCTCTATGAGGCGTACTAAAATAAACCAAGTTAATAACATCATCTGGCTTATCATGTGATTCGATAGGATCGATTGCATTTAGCATTACTGTACCCTTTGAATAGGGTACACCTAGTATAGTATTGTATTGCTGTTGTTGCCAATGTGATACAAAAACTATCTTATCAAACACCGAATATCCATCATCTTTTAGAAACTGAACTTCGGTATCACCTGCAAGATCATGAGCCCATAAGATCTTAATTTTATCATTTTTAAGATCTCTTACTCTACTACAGATTATCTGAAAATTATCTAATAGTCCCTTATCAATGCGTTGGTACAGAGCATTTTGCATAAGCTCTGTACCACCCTTAGCATTAATATTTAATTCGTTAAGTTCGAGACCGCTATTCGACTCGTTCGAAAGGGATCGATTGTTCGTAATTGTCAATTTCACCATTTTCAAAAATTGCCCTTAATTCAGTGTATCCGCCAATATGAACTTTGTTATGGAAAATTTGAGGAAATGTTGTTGGATTGATATATCCCATCATGCCAACACAAGCACCTAGATTATTTTCCTCAGTCGCATCAGACTCTGTATAGATGATTTTATTTTCTCTAAAGAGAGCCTTAGCTTGTTGACAATATTCACAATCTGGAATACTAAAAATATGCCATAATGGTTCTACCGTTACTTCAGCCATCCGTTTCCTCCTTGTTAACTGCTCCCATCATATAGAATGCTTTTTTGGGATCACCCCATGTATCGTTAGCTCTAACTTTAATAAATTTTTTGGCTGTCTGAGTTTTACTTGGATTTGCTATAGTTATCCAAGGATTTCTAAACTCTTTCCAGGCCTTTACCCTATTTAGGGCGTCATTAACTCCAGATCTTTCTCTTCTGAGTTCTTTACTTATTTGTTTATTCACACCCACGATTCCTTTACTAACTCGGTGATCACGAGATTTTTTCTTCTTTGCCATATTTACTCCTGCTCATAAATGTAGGGATCAAGCGCTTTAAGTTTTTTTAGCCTTCTCCGTAGTTTCCAAATTTGTATTTGTTTTTTAAACCATTTAATCATTTTTCTACAACAATCCTTTCTTCCCTCCACCCGGTCCATTCTTTAGAATATGTTTTGCATAATTTGTAAAAATCTTCGTACTCAGGAAAAACTTCTAAGAACTTTGTATTTCGTCTTCTATCTAATTCATCAACATATTGAGCGAAATAGCTTCTATATCTATGATCAGTATGCTTAGGTGTATTTTTAAATACTTTATAGCATCTATCAAATTTCTGTCTCTCAATATCCGAAAACCAAATTTCATCATTTAAGTATTCCTGACACTCTTTAAAATACTTCTCAAAATCATCAGTTAATATCAATATAGATAACCAGTTAGGATATCTTAAATATGGAACATCAAATGAAAATAATCTTGAACCAGCAAAATGTTCTGGTCCTCCATTAGTAATCATATGAGGGGTACCTTTAGACACCTCACTTCTCATTGCCCTTTCACAGCTTTCAAGAACAGTATCTGAATACTTTATAGATTTTTTAATTTTTACTACATCTTCTAACATTTCTTTAAAAGAAGATACACTTAATAAATTAAAGGCACACATAATATTTACACCAGATGCCTTTTTATATTGTCGTCTTGAGTTATGGTGTCTATTAACCTGTGTAGTTTGAAGATCTGCTGACAATTGTAAGTATTGTTTTATTCTATCTAAAAATAAATTATAATCCAATCCATACCTAATATATTCAGCTTTCGCACCTTTAGCTTCACAGCTAGTATGTAGCTGAATTCCAGAAACCATATCTTCTTTTTTTAGATAAGTATATTGATCTTTAAAATCATTCCAATTTTTTTCCGGAACACATAAATTACTATTTACAGATAATCTAAGCTCAGGATTCAAGTTATGATTTTTAATGTAATCAAATACTTTAAACGTGTCCTTACTTAGTAATGGCTCGCCACCGGTAATAGCAAACGTATCTAAATTTTTATATAGCTCTGGCCACCACTTCCAAAATGCTTCCACGTATGGATTATGCTCTCTATGTGGAATAGGAATAGTGTCTTTTTTATATAACATGCCAAGATCATTGAACTCTAATCCAAGCATCCTATTATCATCTGTTGTGAATTTAAATTTGTATCCACCGTGTTGTTTGACTTCTTCATTCCAAGTACTACTTGTCTGAGGTGCACAGTAAATGCATTTCATTTGACAGACGTTGCTAAAACTTATTTCCAAGTAAGAAGGAAATGCACTATAATCATAATTATTATTAGCTACTTCGTCAAAATGATCCTTGCCCCAATCTGATGCGCTTTTATATACTCTATCGCTTATAGAACCAGCGTCCTCTGCTCTCCAACAATAATCACACTCTCTAGGCCTAATACCTTCTTTCATTTCCTTTCTTGCTTCAAAAGACAATGGGGTATTATGAAGAACTGAAGGATCATCCTTTAATAAATCTAATGGTATTTTATGTGTATTTGGATGATGACAACTATGTTTGTGACCTATATGCAAATGAAGTGTTGTTTGTTTCCATTTAGCTAAACAAAAGGAACGACTGACTGAATTTAATTTAGCAGACATTTCGCTAATTCGATCGTCTAAAATTTCATCAGCCATGATAAACCTTTATCCCATATTCATTAGTAAATTCTTTAGCATGGTCAACTGTATTGACCATGGGCCTTCCTTTAATATTTAGACTTGTGTTTAATAAAGCTGGACACCCAGTTCTTTCAAACCAGCACTCTAATATATCTCTAATCCTACTATGAGTTTTGGCTGTATAACTTACTGTTTGTACTCTTGCTGTATTATCTACATGAGTAGTTGCAGGAAATGCGTCTGATATTACATCCACAGCATATTGCATAAACTTATAATTATTTTTTGAATTTAATTTGAAATGAATATCTGCATGCTCTTCTAAAATAACTGGAGCAAACGGTCTATACATTTGCCTCTTTTTAATTTCATTGACCTTATCTTTCATTTCAGGTGTTCTAGGATCTGCAAGAAGACTTCTATTACCTAAAGCTCTAGGACCAAATTCTGCACTACCTGAAGCTACACCAACAATATTACCAGCTTCCAAATCATCCACAATTTGTTTTATTTGCTGAGTTGAAACATGCGGTATATGGTGTCCTAAGTAATTGTGAGAGAAATCTATTTGTTTTCCATACCTCAAAGCAGCAGCACCTAAACTACTACCCGCATCGCCTGGATTAGGAAATATAAAAGTATCTCTACCAGACAATAACTTACCATTAGCGAGACAGTTTAAAGCAACACCACCACCATAAACTAAAGGTATATCTTTAAACTTGTTGAATAACATTTCCAGTTTCTCTTCAAGCAACAACTGAACATTAAAAGCAATATCTTCGTGACTGAATTCTAAATAATTATCCCACAATCCTTTGTGAAGATTATTGTGTAGTTCGTTTTCTAGTTTTCTGTAAAGAGGTGGATGGAACTTTCCATATGCTGACATACCCATTAAGATATACTCATCTTCATTTGGTTTTAAATTACACGTAGCTGTTGCTGCTGAGTAAAGTAAACCTAGAGACATAGGATATTTAATAGAGTAAACCTTTTTGTACTTAACTTTACCATTTTTATTATAACTACAATTCCATATTGAAATAGTATCCCATTCGCCAATAGCATCTACTACTACACCAATAGCCTCTTGATAAGGACTACATTGAAAAGCAGCTGCTAGATGTGACAGATGATGAAAATATGATCTGTCGGGATTCCAAGTTAATTTTCTTCCACCGAAAACTTGGTTGTATTGTCTTGAATATAATTGTCTTGACTTTTTTAATAATGTATTTTCATAGAATGCGATTGTATCGATGACGAAATTATTGTCAACATACTTCTTTAAATTTATATCAATATTTTTGTCGTTTTTCTTCTCACTGTATCTTTCACTATGACCTGCAAAAAGAATGTGACCGTCACTAAGGACGGTCACAGCTGCATCGTGGAAGCCTTCCGAGAAGCCTAAGATATTCATAGTGCCTCTTTTTTGTTCTTTTCATTCCACCACTTAAACATGAAAACAGGAATGCCTGAGATATGCTCAGCCTTCTCGAACTTCTCCTCGATATTAAGGTCGGGAAAAAGCAGATTAACTTCTTTTAAAGCATACTCGATTTCGTTACTAAGCTGCATCTGCCTGTTCTTCCCCACCTGGCTGAGGATCACGTTGACCAGTCTTTGTTGCAATAAGAGTAACCAAAAGAGGGTCACGTTCTTTCTTTAGCCAAACATTGAGGTAGTTCATTTCCATTTCGTCGAGTTCAATATTATCGACGTGAAAACGAATCATAGTATCAAGCATTGCTGCCAATTTAAACATCTTTGCATCTACATGCGTCATATCACTATCTGCCATTTTTCACTCCTTTATAACTAAGCAGTAATGTAAACATAATGTGTACATGTTATTTAGTCAACACTAATTTGAACCAAAATCAATTAAATTATTTTCACTAAATCCCCACTGTCTCTCTTGACACTGCCAACACTCATTACATCTACCAGATGTCTTCTCGGTACAAGAGTGGGAATAATTTACAATGTAATCCAGTTTCAACTCACTAACCATTCTTACTGTATCTTTTTTAGTTAACCGTCCGAATGGTCTTTTATATTTTTGATCTCTTTTTTCTGCTATTTCCGAGCCAGATCTATCTGGCGATCTAGTAGTCCAAACACCATTGTATCTCGACTCAATTACTATAGGAGGGTTTGTTGTATTTCCACTATACAACACATCAACTTTATCTATGTAATGTTCTTTGATCCATTTGTATGCTTCTCTACCAGAAACACCTAAATTAGTAATTTCATCATATTCATCTTTATACGGAATCATAACCGACTCATATGTATTACTGTTAAAATTATTATTTGAAATTATACGCTTAACATTATCAACACTTCCATCTGGTTTATCCATCGTAAACAAAATAAAATGACTATTATCATTTGCATTGCATAATAGGTGAAGCAACAATGCACTATCAAATCCACCTGACAATAGAAGCCCAATCGTTTTGTGTTTTTCAAATTCTATCATAGAAACCTCCTATGTTACAGTAATAGACAGATCAGGTTTTGTTCGTGCATCACCGTCAAAATTCCATTTTACGTTATAAACAATTTTTCCATTGTCTCTAACTACATTTTGTACTCTTTTAAAATCATCCCTGAAAAAAGTTCTATAAGGATATCCGTCTACTACTCCTCCATCATATCGTCTAAAAACTCCTCTGCCCCAATCAATGTGAAGATGTCTAAATCCATCCCAGAATCCTATATTAGATTTTGGAATATTTCTTTCGCTTACTTCAGGAAAATAATGATCATATAATGCTTTTTTTCCTCCAGATCTTTCCCAGCTATCATTATCAGGAACTAAAGGTAAAGATTTTTCAATAAAATCATCTACAAAAAAAGCAGCCTCTATAAGAGGATTAGCCTGGAAAAAATTTATACATTCAGATCTGTACATATATGAAATTAAAATATTTGCACATGATTGATCGAATAGGAGTTTGCTACCATGCGTTTTAATTGGAACTGTTTGACCAGCTCTAATGCACACATCATTAACCGGATCTACATCTGGGTAATGAGATTGGATAGCAAAAAAAGCAGAATATGGTAATTTGTCAGTAACAAATTTATAATCATCAGATTTTTCATATTCTTCCATATCGACATCGTACATCACTACATCATCTTCAAAAATATTATTGCTTTCGTAATGATTTACTAACTTGCCTTTAAAAAAGTATCTAATGTGCACTCTTTTAACTGGGATGTTCATATGTCTGAATACCCAACTTATTATTTGACTATCGGCTCCTCCGCTGTGAAGAAAAATAAGATTTTTATTAGTCGAGTCTCTAATTTGTTGCGCAGTGTAAAAACATGCCTCTCTAAGAGACCATTGTTTATATTTTCCATTAATTGTAAGAGAAGCTCCTATGTGATCATATGTACAATCGAAGTTCATAGCTAATTAACACCCGTGTCAGTTAAATTGTTTTCGCTAAATGCCCATTCCCTTTCTTTACATTGCCAGCACTGATTACATCTACCAAAGTGTATCTGTGTGCAAGTATGGGAATAATTTACAATGTAATCAAGCAGTACATTGTTACGACCAACATAATCCACTAGAGACCCACTAATCGAATCAATTATATCTTTTTTAGTTGACTGTATAAAAGGCATTGTAAATTTAAACACATTTTTTTCAACTGTTTCTGAGCCAGATCTATCTGGAGCAGCAAAATGTGTCTGTAATGCAATAGGAGGGTTTTTTGTATTGCCACTATACAATACATCGACTTTATCTAAGAAATTATCTGTTACCCACTGATATGATTTTTTGAAGGCTTCCAAATTAGCTTTAAATTTATCAGCAAGATTAATTATAGGCTGTCCGTTAATAATAGGAGGTGTGTATTCGTTTTTAAAAGGTACAATGATTGATTCATAAGTATTGTTGTTGAAATTGGTATGAGATATTATTTTCTTCATATGTGGAATACACCCATCACGTGTATCCAACGTAAGCAATATAAAATGACTTTGGTCATTTATTTCACATAATTGATGAAGTAGGAAAGCACTAACAATCCCACCCGACAACAAAAGTCCAATGGTCTTATGTCTTGCAAGTTCTACCATTACAAATTAATCATCCTATTATAATATAGATCTTTTAATCTATATAGACGATCGATACTATCCTCTAAACTCCATGTTCCATTATCAAAATCTTCTAATTTATAACCTAAATTTTGCATTCTATTAAAGAAAGTAAATTGAAATCTTGTTCTTTTCTTTTTTAACAACACATTGTACCAATGTTCTTTAACTATCTCTTCAGCTCTATATTCATTTAACCATTTGCTGTGCCACTTTCCATGTTCATCAAACCAATAACCATACTTTTCTAAATCCATACCCATAGATGAATTTTTACTAAGTCTCAGAGGTGTGGGAGAAAAACTATCTAAAGGACAATCGTCTCTTGATAGCCAATCCAATGTCTGCTGTATTGTGTCCTCAGTATCATAGGGTAACCCTATTATAAATCCAGATGTAGTAATTATATCTTTCCATCCAGGTACCTGTTTTAGTTGATACAAACCATCCTTTAGCTTTTCGGGATCCATTCCTTTACCAATTGTTTTTCCAGACTGATGGTTTAGTGTTTCTATACCAAAGAAAACACTTCTCATGCCACTTTCATAAAGTAAAGGAGCCGTATGCATCTTAGAAATAAGTATATCAGCTCGAGCATAGGTGCTAAAAGTAAGATCAAAAGGTAGTTTTGTAAATTCTTTATGTAATGCTTGTACCTTTTCCACACTATCATTATACGTGTCATCTGCAAACATGAATCCTTCAGATCCATACAAGAAGTTTGCCTCTTTAAGATCATTTCCAATTACTTCAGGAGCTCTATTAAATTCCCACAGTTTTTTATTAAGTATTGGATAATTACAAAAAGCACATTTGAAGATACATCCTCTTGCTATTTCCATAGGAAGATGTTCACCTTCGAAGATAAGATCGTTATTAGTAAATCTTATTCTACTGTTTGTAAAATTATTTACTTGATAATCCCTTTCTCTTACGATCTTCACATTACCTGATTGTTCGTATTTTAAAGGTTCGCCATATTTTAAATTTTTATATAAATGAGATATTGACACATCACTCTGATTTATAAAAACATAATCTACAAATTTATTCCAAGGATCAGCAAGAGCGTTTCCTGCTTTATGACCGCCTATAACAATTTTTGAATTTGAAACTGATTTAATCGTTTCAAAAATATCTAAAATATCTTCTCTTCCAAAAGTATCTTCCCAGCCAGAATTAGAAAGAAGGGATTGCTTTTCCAGTCTACTCTTTTTCAGAGCATTACTAATAAGAAAGGTACAAGAAAAACCAACAAACAACGTTTTGCTGTTGATAAACTTATCAATTATAGCAGAGATTTCTGTTTTGTCCCACTTGGTGAAAAATTCTACTATCTGAACATCAGCTCCTAACTGTCTTAATTCAGTAGCAACTCTATATGTTCCAGCGTATCTTCCAAATCCCCCATGTGACACATCTGTAAAAATTACTATTTCTGCCAAATACCTTTACCTTATAAAAAAATGGCGTCCCCTGCACGATTCGAACGTGCGACCCACAGCTTAGAAGGCTGTTGCTCTATCCACTGAGCTAAGGAGACGAATAACATTAATCTTCTACCTTGATATATGTCGTCATTCTTGTGGCTCCCAAGGAAAAATAACCCATTCATCAGTTGTTAAATGGTTAACATTGTAGTCAGCCTTGAATTTTGATGAGTGTCGGTCGAACAAACATGCAAATCTAACGTGTTTTTCGACCTCTTCGAGGCTAAAATATATCCAATCCTCCCAAATCGACTGAAAAGTCTTGCCAGAATCGTTAATATCATCGACAATTAGGATATTTTTGCCTTGTTTACCTATAAAATCATCAATTAAATCGTATCTATGATGATTTTCAGCGCCATCACGAGTCTGCCAAACCATCATATCACATGGAATACCGCTCATATGTGACAAATATACCGCTGGAACAGCACCTCCACGGACAATACCAAGAATTAAATCTGGATACCATTCGTCTTTTAGGTTAAGAAGGTCCCAGTATAGCATGTTTGTGTCGCGCAAAAATTGTTCATTTGTGTAAATTTTGGCCATTTTCTTTGTATTCCTTCAATAACAGTTCTTGCAACTCATATGCCTCATCTTCATGAGGTGCATCATCATAGTCTACATCTGTAACATCAACACCTTTAAATGTTTTTGTGTATTTTCCTCTCGGGTATCTATCTTTCAATTCTTCAGTAGCAAACTGTTTGACATGAACCATCTCATGAAAAATAGTGAGCTCTAGCTCATCTTCCCAATCATAGTGGTTAGAAGGCTCAAACACTCGATTACTTATTTCTATAGAGAAAGTTCTAGGACGAACATACTCGTCTTCCCATGTAGCAAACCCACCAGCATTACCATCTAATTGGTCATTGAATTCTACTAATATTTCACAGTTGTTCGCTAGACGCTTGTTCATCAGCCTGTAAGCTGCCCACTGAATTGCTTTATGTACTCTCTGCTCCATTTGTGGATTCGGAGCGTTCTCTATCTCGATGTAAGTCATCGTCGTTCTCCTCAGCGTATAAGGGGACCTTACCTTCACCAAACTTTTTTGTCAACAGAGAAAATACAAAATTAAAATATTCTGGCATTAATTTTTTAGAGTTTGACCACTCAAAACAATTGTACCTTGAACAAATTGAAGGTCTATTTTTATAGATTCTACATTTAAGATCTGGCATTAAGTTTGAACACCAATTAACAACTTTAAGAGACTTACGTTCAGGATTGGATTCAACAAAAGATCTCGGAGACAATTCAAACATTGCCTCTAAATAATCCTTTTGCTCTGGACTATAACTATGATGCCAAGTAGTTTTACAACATCTTCCGCACTGAGTGCATATATCACCAGTAATTAATTTAGGATCTAGATCCTTCCAATCATCGCTCACGTTTTTCCCTTATCTTTGTCATGGGTTCATACCATTCTATAATAAGACCGATTGCATCAATACAATCACTAACATAAATGTTGTCTGCTTGTTTATCTTCAAATCTAACCCTAGCAGCTGGGTCGTTATAATCTCGTTCTAAGAAATGTTTGAATGTCAGGAGCTCCTCTCTTACAACCTTGTCAATCTGATGTGATTCTAACTCTATAATTGACACTACAATCTCCTTGATCAAATATCTTCGTACCTGTAATTTATACTATTGAACGAAACTGCTTCCTCTAACAATGAAAGATCAGACCGATTGTCACTTGCAAAAGAAAGTAGAGCTCTCGTATCTTTAGGAAAACATGCTCCACCGAAACCTCTTTTTCCATCAGTTCCAGGAACCTTAGTATGAGAAGGTCCTATTCTTTTATCAGTAGCTACAACATCTCTAATATAATCATAATCCATTCCACTAGAATCACATAGATCTCTCAATTGATTAAACCATGTAACCTTAGTAGCAAGAAAACTATTAATCGTATACTTAACCATACTTGCTTCTCTAATAGACATATAATAAGTAGTGCATGGTTGAACATTGCTATTGTTTATGTAAGCATTAGAAACCCACTTACACTTATCGTACTCACCACCAAAAACATGAAATTGAGGATTTACAAAGTCGTAGTTAGCGTTATCTTGTGTCAAAAACTCAGGATTATAAACAAACTTTCTCGAATAGCATACATCGTAAGCTACATCAGGGGTCATTGTAGATTTAACGACAGTAATTCCGCTATTAATATCTGCCAATTCATCTGCAACGGTATCTACAATTGATCTATCAACTCTACCATTTAATGTAGGAGTAGGAACACATACAAATGTCAGTTCCGGTTTAAAATTTTTGACATCACTAACTTTTGTATCCAACTTAGGATCTATAAGCTGAAGTTCATTATCCCCATGGGTGAACCCATGTGCAACTGCACTTCCAACGAACCCGCATCCTACAATAGAGATCCTCATTATATAATCCTTTCTAGTCCGAAATCCCTCGACCCTTCCAATACGTCCTAACTACCAATTCCATATTTTCTTTTATGAACTCGTCACTCCAATTCATTTCATTTCGAGCCCAAGCTAGAATCTCTTCCCATACTTGAGATTCTAATAATGTTTGTGCCATATTATTCTCCTATGGTGCCTGAAGAGAGACTCGAACTCCCGACCTGAGGTTTACAAAACCCCTGCTCTACCAACTGAGCTATTCAGGCTTTTTAAATAACCTAACTAGCAACAGTTTAACAATATAATACACAAATGATATAATGTAAACAGTTTTAAGAATTAATTTTCCAAAAACTGTAAAGGGACATGGTATCACTATGACCTCATTGCTAAACAACTAGTAGTTATCATAACCAAGATTATAAACAATTTAATTACCATTAATCTTCCTTCTTTGATAAATATATCTAGTAAAACGGTTTGTGAGATACTTAATGACATATTTTGAAAAAATTAATATTAATGTAGACAAAAAAAGACTTGTAAAGTATATAGATCAACTTAAAACGTTGCATCCAAACCCCCACTTCCCCTACAGACCAGGATATGGTGGATGGTCGTTACAGTCAACAGAAATAAATGGTAGTTATGCTGACTGTTGGAAAGTTAGTCGTTATTTTAACACACCAACAGAGAACACCAGTCCTTCGATTGAACGTGAAGATATATTAAATCAGAAATACAGTACTGATTGTAGGTTTGGTTATATATCTGAAATAATGGATCAATTGGAATCTTTAGGATTCCTTCTTAGAAGATCTAGAATTGCAATGATGCCTGGGAGGGATGGAACTAAAATTCATAGGGACTGTGACGATGACATATACCGAGTTAGAATTCATGTTCCTATAATTACAAATAACCATTGTTATCATATATGGTACAACAACGAAGGCGATCAAGAATTACATAGAGAACATTTATCACCTGGAAATGTATATGCTATCAAAGTTAACAATGTTCACCAAGCGATTAATGATGGTTTGACGACAAGGTATCATTTAGTAATGACTGCCTGGGATATCAATGGTTACACTGAAACTATGAAGTTCAAATCAGACGTCGCGACATTGTATGCTGGAGGAGCTGGTCAAAAACAATTAGGTCTTTAACGGAGCCAAGAGTACTCATCCATATCATCTATTAGTGGGTATTTCCCTCTATTGACAAGGTATACCTTACCGTCATCTAAAACATAATCAATAGTATCGCCTTCTTTCCATCCTAATGATTTAAGCATCTCTTCTGGGAATGTGATTAGATACTCATCGAATTCTTTATCGTATTCTACGACGCCTGACCATATGTTGTTTACCATCCTGGAAAGTATCCTGATTTTTGAAACATCTTCCAAACGAAAAATCCAAATATTGGTGAGCAACCTATTGTCCATGCCTGACATTTAACTTTGAGGACAAAGGGTGAATTGTTCCATCTATCATCAAGTGACACGCAAGCCCAGTATAACTTGAAGATAAAGAAGTACCCAATTATCCAAGATGAATAAAATACAATTTCAGACAGTGACATGTTCTTTCCTCCATACTGTATCTACATAATCATTGACCCAAGAAGGACTATTGTTGTTCCTCCATCTAGCAAACCTCAGTTTATCTTGTGTGTAGTACTTTCTATATGCTGCGATAGTATCATCAATATCCTTATAAGGAGTTGCATTGACGAAAGGAGTCAGTCCAAGACTAGGGAGATGACAGTTATATGAATTAACCCATTGACTGAAGTATGTATAAGCATCACGTAGCTTGTCGCTTTCACGCTCTTTACCATACCGCTTCTTGTACTCATTCATCTGACCGTCATGATGGTCTAGTAGCCACACGACATTTTGACGAGACTTAGCAAGCCATAATGTACAAGGATGTTTGAGGACGCTCTTAGGATGACCCATATACTTCTCGCCAGTATATCCATCTAGCTCCATAACAGCAGATAGCATCTGACAGTTCTCTGTAGGCATCTTGACGATATGTTGATCACATAGGTCACGAGCTGATTGATAAGGATCGTTATTAACAACAAATATATTCACGTCAGTTCCTCACAATTGAATATACACTGTACACTGTTTTTCAACAAAAGCCAACACTATTATCGCAACAAGATCGCTGGTTTGACTCTATCTTGGGTAATACGCTCTATCTTAATTCTTTCTGCACCAATTCTACCTACTTCGAACACAGTACCATATCCTCTTCCACGCCTTTCATCGTTACTAATAAACAACATGCTATCAGTATACTGAGACGCAGCTCTACCATACTCTTTTTCTATCTCTGCAAACTCTTTTGGCGCTGCCGTTCTGAGGCGATTCATCAGAGTCTTATTAAACTCCCCCTTTGATCTTGCAGTACTTACGATTTCATTTTCGTTAGCGAGTTTAAAGATAGCCTGAACATATTTGCTAGTCGCAAACTGACCAGAGAAGAAGAAGTCAACATAGCAACGGCTATTAGGAGGAAACACGCCAGTTCCTTCCGCGCCAAGATAACTTCCTATCTTTACACCCTTGACCTCATACCCTCGTCCATTGACGCGGAGATCTCGATCATCCCCTTGTCCTACAAGCTCTGATCCTTCCACTAACAGATATAGAAGGACTTCGCCAGGACCTATTTGTTTTAGACCTGTTGGCTTCATTACATAGTCGAAACGACTGTCACCCTGTAAGCTACTGATTGCAGCATTCAATGAGCTAGCTGTAACACTAGATATACTAGGGAGACGACTCGATAAGATATGCTGCTCAAAACAGTACCTCAGCGCTTCACGATTGTCACTCTTAAAATCCTGTGGATACAGAAGTAAGTTGATAATCTTTCTGTTCTCTACCCGGCTGATCAGGTCGAGCTCGTCCTTATTGAAGTTGTTAGCCATATCTTATATCCTCTCACGTATTTATTCCCTGACCGGGCACAAACGTGAGTATACTGATATAATCTATAAAGTCAACGCGGTTTGTCATTAAATAAATGTAGATCTTGTACGAGAGCTTTTGAAATAGCTCGATGAACTTCACCCTTTTTCTTTTTACCGTCTACTTCAATTCCTTTGCCAGCAGCAAACTCGAGCAGCGCCTTCTTAGTCATACTAGACAAGTCTGGAAGGTATTGCTTTACCTCAGCGGTCTTACGGTTACGCGTTCTCTTAGCCTTCTCTGGTACTTGCTGAACAATAACAGTTCCCTGCTGCGCATCAGCGACCTTCTGTGCTGCTTGTAGAAATTTCTCAGCAGACCTGTCGTGACCTGTTAGATAACGAGGCGTGTAATCTGCAGCGTCCTGCGCGATCTGTTCGTATGTGATTCCAAGTATGTTTCGCTTTACCCAATCTATGATACCCATAGTGAACTCCTATAATGTAATGATGATATCACTATTATATAGGCGAGTGTTTTTAGGGGAATTTTTTGCGCGAAAAAATTTTTGTAGTAACTTTATTTTTATCGCGGTCGAGGAGATCTGTATTATATTTAAACAAAAAAAGGGGGGTGATACCCCCCCTGCCTGTTGACTCAGACGTCCGTTTCCATTAGACTGACATGTCCATCCCACTCGTGCTGGTCTAGCGCATCCAGTAGCGCTACAGCATCCTGGAGATTGTAGCAACCCTTAATCCACTCGACTTCAAATTCAGCACGCTTGACATCCATTTCTCGTATTGACCGGACTAGCGCTTTAAGCGATATTTTAAGACTCGCGAGCTTCTCGTGCATTTCAGCTTGATAGCTCACTTGCTCAGCTTCGTTAAATGCGTTCATGTAGTATTGCTTATCCATTTGCATCTCTCGTTTAGTTGATAATGTATAGTCGGGGAGAATGGGAGAATGGTCAACACGAGAATGATAAAAAAAGGGAGAATATTATCTCCCTCTCTCCATCATGTATTTCTCCTTATACTCTTCCAGCTTCTTTCGATTGTACTCGCCAATCTGATACCGCTCTTCTATCTCGTTTTCAAACTCGACTGGATCGATCGCGTATCCACCCTTTTGTACAAGATAGTCGAGAATGTTAGCTCGTTCTGTTTGAGAGTGCATACTAATGAGAGCCTCACACAACTCCTTATACCCTAACTTGTTCTCAAGCAGCTCGAATCCGATCTTGATCTTGTCACGATTGAAAAGAGTGTTACCAGCTACTGTTGTTTTCAAGTTCATCTCTAATCTCCTCTTATCAGCTCAACTTGAAAGTATTCATAATTGTCATCTAACATGATCTGTTCGACAACATCTGATACACCTTTTTTTGTACCCCTAATAGTCTGTTCGGTTGGACCGAACTTTCCAAAAGTTGTGATCTTGTATGTGTCAATAGACATGTCTATTACCTCCCTACCTTAACTAGAGTTGTCACTTTAGATTCAGCCCACCTTAACATGTTCTCTTTATTAGTCCAGCTGCCCTTAAACTCTCTACCGAACCAGATGTCCCACATGTCTCCATTCTTACCCCAATTCATGATAGTGACTTCTACTTCAGGTGTGTTAGTAGACACAAAAGCAGATTGCTTACCATTTACTGTAGTAGGAACTTGTTTGAACTGCATACCTAACATTTACTCTCTCCTTCTGTTGTATCTATAAGATAGGGTCAAACCCTATATTAGTCAACAGGCTGATAGAGATTATTATAAGAAATTGCTACCAGTTCAGCATTCGCACTATCGAGCTGGTTTGGATACATCCTAAACACGAGAGTCTCAATAATCTGTTCTGCAGTCATCATCTCACTATCGAGCATGTCATTAATTGTCTCGAGCAGCTGCACACATTCCATATCTAAATCGTCCTCTTGTGATTGATCATATGAAGCTTGAATTTCAGCTAGTCTCACATACTCGTCATATGGATCTTCATCATACATCTCTCTCTCCTACATCAACATGATTGCCCAAAATAGCCCACCTGCAGCCAAACCACAACAGACAGTCACGAAAATTTCGAGTGCTGTTTCTAGTTTTTTCATCTCGCTCTCCTGTTGTCTAAAGTCTTGTATATGTGTATTCTGAATCTTGATATTTGCCTTCTGCAATCTTCTGACTGAAGCTGCTCAACAGATATCCGCTCAAACTACCATCATCCTCAACTTCATACCCCTTCCCATTAGAGAGAGACTCCATATACCACACACCCCCTACTTCAATCTCTTCACTCATATCACCATCTCCTTATGTATAGCCTCAATCTCATCCTCATCCTCATAATACCAGTCATGCTCTTCAGCAGGATCTGTTTCTTCATCAAACCGAATGTCCCAATTGTTAGAGATCCACTCGACATTATCCTTCAGCTCGTCAGTACTCATACCCATAATAATCTCATCCAGCAGTCTCTCTTTACCCAACTGCTCCTCTATCACATCCATTTGAGCCATCAGTTTGGTTCTCATGTCACTTAATACACTCATTACTGTAACTCCTCTTTTAGTTCCTGCACCTTCTCAAGTGCCATATTAAAAGCATCCTCACAACTCATTCCTTCATCAAGAAATTCAACTTGTAAGTCCTGAAACTTGTTTTCTAACCACTCTTCAAAAAACATGTTACTCATCTCTCTACCTCCTATCAGTTATCAAACACATTAGCCATTTCTAAAATATTTACAACACCACTCATACCACTCATACTCCTACCCTCTAGCTCATCAACAAAAGCCTCTAACATCTCAACAGCTTCATCCTCCTCAAGACCATATCTCTCCATAATCATCTCTACATCTACCTTCATCTTTATATTAAAAACTTTCATCTCTCATCTCCTTTTCTTTCCATAACTTCATAATACACATTTCTAACAAACAAACAACAGTTTTTTTCAAAAAAACTTTTTTTTTATCTCCTCTCAACCCACAAATAATTCATCTCATAATCCTCATTCACAATCACACTATAAACACCCTTATACTCTAAATCAAAACCCACACCCACAAACTCATCATCATCACTCAACCCATAATCATCAATCACCTCATATTCACTACTAAACACCTCATCCTCTAACCCTAACCACTCAATATCATCCACCTCACCTCTACACCCTAAAGTAATTTTCCACAAACCATCTTTATCAATATCCTCCTTCCATTCATCACCCACAATCTCCAACACATCTCTTACACTAAACACCTCATCAAAATTCTCTCTATTCAACTTTCTCATTTCTCTCTTTTCCTTCTCTCATTTAAATTTTCATTTAAACTACCTTACCACAAGTAAATACCCTATACAACAACTTTTTTAACTTTTTTTAAAAAAATATTCTCCTTTTTTTTAACACACACACTCCCCCAGCTCAAACATCTCACACCTCTTATCTACAGTCAACATATAAAATAAAAAAAACTTTTTTTGTGTTTGGGTGTTGTGTTTGAATGTGGATGGTGAGATATTGAAGATTGTGTTTGTGAGAAGAGGAGGAGTTAATTAGGAGAGAGATAGTAACATAAGATACTATTTCACACGAAACTATATCGCTCGATACTATTAGGCTCGAGATAGTAACATATGTTACTATTAGGCTCGAAACTATTAAGATCGAAATGATATGGATGTGTGGGGATGTGTGTGAGAGGGGCAGTGCGCCCAGGCGCGCGCCCAGGAGTTCAAAAAAACTTCTATCTTGATGCAAAACCGTGTTGACCGGTGTATGGGTCTCGGTGATGTTACTATTAGAGATATGGAGTAGATATGCATCATTCACAAAACGCACAGCTAGCACTAGCAGAGATAGACGCTGCTATCAAAACCGGTGCTCTGTCTGCACACGAGATACTAAATGAGTTGACCGGTGCTCTAGATCCATGGACGTTGACTACGTCTTGGAAATTTGTTAAGATGTCCACTAGGCTTGACTCCCCGACCAAGAAAGGGGAGAACAGAAAGAGAATCAATAGGGGAACAAAAGGGGAATAGAATGGAGAACGTTGGGGGAATAGATATGGGAACGGGAACGATCCGCAAGCCCATCATCAATAAGGTCACCGACTGGTGCTACAATATACTATTTGAGTTCGATGGGAGACTGCAGAACAACCAAAAGGGAGAAGCAGTAGTAGAACTGTCCACGGAGACAGCATCGATATTCGTACATGTAGAGCGCAATGGTACTAAGATGCGCAGAAAGATGAAGCCATGCCTGCAGCGCGACCTAATCGCAGCAGCTTGCGTGGATGCAGTAAAGCAGCCTGATCTATTCCAGTAGATCGGTGCTCTCCTGGGGCGGGAGTCTCTCTCCTCTCTCTCCTCCCGCTCCAGGATCTTCTCTGAAACGTGTAGAGAGTGTCTGAAAATTCTTTTGACCAACCAACTAGTACCAACACCGAACCATATTTTTACATATATTTTAATTAGCTCCGAAATAGTATCGATAGTTACTATTTACGGACTAACTATCTCTCTCCTACATACTCAATAGGAGAACATTACAGCAAATCAAACGTGTTCCGTAGGGGGAACGTATAGGAGAACAATATAATATGGGCGATTTAGCGTATGTTGATATCAGAGAAAGGATGTATAATGGTATTAGGGCTAGGATTAACGATTGTTTTGTCAGTGGTAGCGATGATGATCTCGTAAAGTTGTACATTCGTTATGGTGATGATTTAATTAACTACTTACTATGGGATATTGATGATCGTGTTGCTACAATCTGCAATATTAGAGTATGTGATAGCGAAATTGTTAATGTTGATAATATATCTAGTGATGATTGGTGAGAGGATGTTTGTTTAAATGCTATTGACAGAGTATATGATTGGGGAGATGTATAGTAATCTGTGTTATGAGTATACGGACTACTTCGTTAATATGACGTTATTGTACTTTCGTGTTTCCGATCTTAGTGATTTGAATGAAGATCAGATTAACGAGTTGATATTGTATAGTGATGAGATAAGCGATATGTACCCTTTCTTTGGTCAATGTGTAAGAGACGTCGTCCATATATGGGAAGGATATCATGATAGATGATTGTGTTATACGAAGGGATTATAGTATATGGGTCCTCCTCTTATAAGTGAATTGATGGAAACTGTTGAATATCAGAGACGTATTCGTATTAAGTTGTCTATAGCTGCATATGGATATGAGTTTGATAGTAAGAGTATTATGTCTGACTCGGAGTATGATATGTTGAGTCGTGATGTTGATTCGAGTATATTGACTGGTCGGGATGAGTTAGATCGTTTCTTTAAGGAAGAATTTGTACCTGATAGTGGTATGTGGATCCATAAACATCCCGAATTAGATAAGGTCAAGGCTCTGTATAACAAGTATAAGAGGTATCATAAGTTATGACTTTAATGTATTATACTAAGGAACATGAATGGGTACGTGCAGGGGAAGACGATGACGTAAACGTCGTCACTGTCGGAATTACTCGTTATGCTGCAGATCAACTAGGAGATGTAGTGTTCGTAGATGTCCCTGATATCGGCGCACATGGAAGTAAAGATACGGACTGCGCTGTCGTAGAGAGCGTCAAAGCTGCATCGGACGTATATTGGGCTCTTACGGGCGAGATCGTCGAAGTCAATCAAGATGTCGTCGATGATCCGTCAATCGTAAACGAAGATCCCGAGGGTCGTGGATGGTTCTATAAGATGAAATGTACTGACTTGGCGGAATTAAATCAATTAATGAACGAAGAGCAATATAACGAATTTATTAGTTGACTTGTATCAAACTTTGATTGATTATCGTCTTATAAACAAAACGAGAGGATAATATGACGATATACTTAGATATGGATGGAGTGATAGCAGACTTCTTTACGGAGTTCTGTAAAGTAGGCGGAGGGGTTGGCCACTGGAAGGAAGTCAAAGATATCGAGAGTACACTCGATAGTATGAAGAATACTGACTTCTTCTATAGGCTGAAACCGTATCCTAATACTTACGAATTCGTAGATGCAATTAAACAAGTCAGCGGAGGAGATTGGGGTATCTGTTCGTCTCCTCTACGTGGCGATCGCGATAATAGCTGCTACTGGAAACGGTTGTGGCTCGAAAAGTACGGTCTGATGCCTGATCACATCAGTAAGGTAATCTTTACCGCAAACAAACATCGATATGCTGTTCACAAGTGGGGTGGCAAGAACATCCTACTAGATGATAAGCAAAGTAACGTCGATAAATGGAATGCAGCAGGAGGTATCGGTATTCGATTCCAGGCTAATGAACATACAATTAATTATGCAATTCATCAAATAAGGAGCGTGATATAATGTCGAGAGCTGAGTTCACAAGTGGGTTGTTAAACAGATATGACTATATCATCGAACTGATCGATAATCTCAAAGATCAGCTAGAACCTCACGATACTGGTCATATCCATACCGCAATCAATGTACTGTTGACCGAAAAAGAGAAATTAAGGAAACAGATAGAAGATGGGTTAGCGTAATCACTGGGATCCACCAGTGTACACACGTCGGGTGAGTAACACGGTTAAGCGAGATAGCGACGTTAAAGAAAGCATAGAAAATTCTCGTGGGAATGGAGCGCCCTCACTAGAAAGACTCCACATAGACAACAAGTGTTACGGTAGCACGACTGGCTCCAACCCAGTAGGACAGGGTTCAATTCCTTGGTTGTCTGCCAAAATCTTCTGTTGACCTAGAATCCGTTCTGAGCGATTATAATTTATCAACTGAGAGAGAGTAAACGATGTCAGAGTCATATGAACAAAAGTTTGCACAGAAGTATTATAACGACACTAGTGAGCAGTTCTTCTATAGAGTAGAACACGAGATCATAGTCAACGAAAACTTCGATGCTAACGAAGCATGGTCAGCATATAACGAAATCCAAAATGACCTCCTGTCGATAGCTCACGAAAACTATCAGAAATCAATATCAAATAATTTTAAATACTCCGTTGAGCTAGACTCTAAGCTCGACGATAATAAGCTAGGTATGATAAAGAATCTGATTGAGTACTACCTCAGTACTGATCAAGATTTCAAAGGCAAGATTGTACGTCACTTCTCGGAGGACAAATAATGTACAAAGCTATCAATCGTAAACCAGGCAGACCCTCTTCGAAGGGTAATACTCTACCAATGTATTCAGTCGACATACCTCGTGCAGAGCGTCGACAGCTCATTAGAGAGCGATACAAGGTACTGAATATTATGCTAGACAGTGTCAAGAATGGCACTTGTAGGTCTATGATTGTCTACGGACCTCCAGGGTTAGGCAAGTCTTACTCCGTGTTTGACAAGCTGAAGGACCAAGAGATCACTACGGTCAAAGGTCACTGTACCCCTGGAGGTCTCGTTAAGACTCTATTCAAACATCGTGATGGTGGTGTTATCGTATTTGATGACACAGATAGTGTTCTTATGGATCCTAAGTCTCTTGCTCTCCTCAAGGCAGCTACAGACTCATCAAAGACTCGTGTAGTGTCATATAAATCTACTAGGACTATCGAAGCTGATGATGAGCTAGGCAAAGTTGAGTCATCATTCGAGTTCAAAGGGACAATCATATTCATAACTAACATGGACTTCAATAATGCTCCTAAAGCTATTTCTCCTCATACACAAGCTATTATTTCTCGTTCTACTTACGTTGATCTTGGGCTCCGCACTCGCGATGATTATATCGATCTTATAGAGCACGTAGTATCAACAACTGGTATCCTCGATGCATTAGACAAAGATGATCAAGATGTGATCATGAACTACATCAAGGACAATAAGGAGAAGTGGATTGAACTGTCTCTCCGTACTGTAGTCCAACTTGCGGATCTATATACATCAGTAGACGACTGGAAACTAGTCGCTAAACATACAAAAATGAGGTCCGTGATATGATTCATCTCCTAGTTACTGGTCATGAAGGTTACATTGGTAGTAACTTCATCAACTACGTAGAAACAAATGCATTACCAATACAAACATATCGTTACGAGGGAGATATCATGGACTTTGATCTCCCTTGCGATGGATTCCTTGAACCATTCTACGGACAGAGAGAGACTTGTATGGTCCTCCATCTAGCAGCTCTTGCTGGAGTCCGTAAATCATTGGAACAACCAGATCTGTACTGGCGTAACAATGTACTAGGTACACGTCGTGTGTTTGCTAAGTGCCAACAGCATAATGTTAAGCTGCTGTTTGCATCATCGTCTAATGCTCATGATGTTACTAATCCATATGCAGAGACTAAGAAACAAAACGAGCTCGATCGTATTAGTGATTGTGTAGGGTTCAGACCTCATACTGTATATCCAGGTCGACCTGATATGCTATTCCAACGCCTTAGAAACAAGGAAGTGACATATATCAATACAGGTCACACGAGAGACTTTACTCATATCTTCGACATATGCTCAGCACTATGGACTATCATGAAGAACTATCCTGCACTTAAAGGCGAGGTAGTCGATATTGGTACAGGTGAAGCTGTACCTGTAACAGATGTAGCTCTAGGTATGGGGTTCACAGGTGAGATGGTAAATGATCCTACACCTAATGAAAGAACTCATACAGCTGCAGATATCTCTAGGTTGAAATCATTCGGTTGGGAACCTAAATATAAGATACTGGACGTCATTGATTGGTAGAGGATAACTAATGACAGAGAAATTAGGAAAGAAACTTAATGAGTTCACTCAAGAGCTAGAAATACCCTTAGATACTGATGAATTATCTAAATTGGTTCCTTGGCTTCATGAAACTCTTCCTAATCTTGCCAACCCTTACCAACATTATCAAATGCCAGACGGTCAAGGAGGTACTAAAGGAGGTTACGAGGGTTGGTCTCTAACTAGTAGAGATGGATCGTATACAGATGGATGGCCTGGAAATGGCCCTAGAAATTTATCTTACGAACAAGACGTAGAAGATATGAGTAGAAGAGTCCGTGACCTCAAAGTAAGAACTCCAGCTTGTAATCCATATGTTCATAAAATTATAGATCAATTAGAAATTTTAGGATTTAAACCTAGTAAAGGTAGAGTTGGTGTACTAAGGCCAGGTAAGAATATCAGGATTCATAGTGATGCTGGTGCGCAGATTGATCATTTATATGTTGCTAGAGTACATATTCCTCTAATTACTAATCCAGATGCATGGTTTGCTACATACAATCCTCCTAAAGAGTATATTAGAACTGACCTAGGAAGATTCTGCTATGAGCCTGGTGAATTTGATTCTGAGTTAAGAAGGAAATATGAATCAAGAATCCATATGGAGTTCGGTAAAGCATACTTTACAATGGTTAATTGCCTACACACAGCTTATAATGAGGGTACAACAGATAGATATCATATGATGTTTGTTGTATGGGATACTAAAAATTTAACTCACTTCCCATTTAACAATCAGTATAGAATAGATGATTAATGAGACTGACAATCAGTTGTCCGCCAATTTCGGACGTTTTTGCGTATTACACATATATTGAATGCATTGTTCGTACTGCATTAAAGGATCACGAAGTACAATACAATGATCCTATATTTTATAGATTCAACTACAACAACATAACTCAGTTTGAGGATACTCTGAATAACACAGATATCCTCATGCTATCATGTTACGTATGGAACTGGGAGCTACAACTAGCTCTTACTGATTATGCACGACAAGTCAATCCATCTATTAAAATAGTAGCAGGAGGACCTCAAGTTCATGAACCATACTATCATCTTTTCGATCATGTAGTCAAAGGTGAAGCTGAAGGTGCTGTTGTACAAATAGTTGAAGGTACAGCTCCTCACATTGTTACATCTATTAGAAAGACAGACTTCGAAGTATCTCCTTATGTAGAGAACAAAGAGTTTTTATTATCACAAAAGAACGAAGCTGCTAAGAGAGGTATGACTTTAGGAGTAATCTTCGAAGCTAATAGAGGATGTCCATTCGCTTGTGCGTTTTGTGACTGGGGAAGTGCTACTCAATCTAAAGTACATTATTTTGATATGGATAGAGTTTTTAATGAAATAGATTTTATCACAGATACATTAGAACCTTCATTCTGGTTTCATGCTGATGCTAATTTTGGAATTACAGATAGAGATCTTGATATCTCTGATCATCTTGTCAAAGCAAAACAGAGATCAGGATATCCAAAAGCATTCTTCTATAGTGTATCCAAGAACACATGGCAGAGAAATATACAGATAGCAGAGAAGTTGTGGGATGGTAAATTAATAGACTCATACAATGTAGGAGTTCAACATACTGATCCAGAGGTTCTTAAAGTTAATAAAAGAGGTAACATCAAATCGACCTACAATAAAATAGTCGGACAAAGACTAAAAGAAAAGAACATACCAGTTAACACTCAAATGATATTAGGCATGCCTGGTGATACACCAGACAAGTGGTTTGATTCACTCTGTGAAACATTTGAATGGGGATTCCACAGTGAGCTAAAAGTGTACTGGTATAATCTACTTCCTAATGCTCCAGCATCTGAACCATCGTACAAACAATTATGGCAAATAAAGACTAAAAAAGTAATATACGATCAGTCCAGACTACTTACAGATCCCAATGAATTAATTGATAGAGTTTCTGATATTATTGTATCTACCTCTACGTTTTCAGAAGATGATTGGGTGACGATGAACGTAGAAACTAGATGGCTCCAAGCATTACATAACTTTGCTTTGGTACGTCAAATTGCTATGTATAAGCGATTTATAGAGGGTGTACCTTATAACGTCTTCTATAGAGGATTGATTGACTACATTTCTGAATCTTTAGGTAAACACTTCAATGATCAATATTCGAATTATCTAAGAGAATTGTTAGATCATGGAGATGGTAAAACTCATGTACGATTTATCTTTGACGATAAGATGGTCAGAGTTGAGCCAGAAGATGTGTTGTTTCTATATCTCCTTAACAACAAGGAAGAATTCTATAGATTAGTAAACCAGTTCGTTGGAGATGACGATCTAGTAGAATATCAAAAGAACATTATGCTCGATCTTGATTATAATCCTACACAAGGAAGAACTATTAAATTAAATTATGATTACATTAAATTGTTTAAAGATATTGAGAAGGCTTCGTATGTATCTAAACTTAACATACCAATTGAGTACCACACAAATCAAGATGTGATTGAAGGTTCTACTGAGTTCACTAAAAGTAGAATCATATGGCATAAAGCTAATAATAATGAGAGAAAACTTAATCTTTTTGTTAAATCTGTATTAGGTATGATTGACTTTAGAGGAGAGCGTACTCAGTTAAAACATTGGACTAATGTTTCGTAAGGAGTCTCAAGATATGCTTTACGAAGTAGAATTCTTTCTCTACCGTCTCCAATAGCTTGATGTGGCATTTTAGAATTAGTTAATGCTATTTTGTATTTTACTGATTCCAATAATTGCTTTTCTTCATTATAAAAACCTATAGACTGATCTCCCTCTATTACTACAGCAATCCATGCATGAGAGTCAGGATCTCTGTGAATAGGAAGTTTACTTTCACCAGGAAATACATGAATAGCAGGCAACCTGTGCTGCTCTGGCAATCCATATTTAAGATCTAATCTTTTGAACAAATCTTGACAAGGACCATACGGATGTCCAGCTAAATCATATCTAACTGTACCACCATACTTAGACCACAATTGTACACCTTCATTATTTTCTGTTATTTGTTTGCATTGCAATCTTAATTCAGATATATCATATTCTATAAACTCATCAAGCAGTAATATATTCTTTATCATTAAATCTCTCCTGTATGATAGGACAATCCACTTCGTCAAGATTATTTAAACCCCACTCTAATATATAGAAACTATCTACAATATCACTAATAGGATTGTCACCTGTGTAGCTCATCACCTGTTGAACATCTACTCCAGTATAAGTCAAAAAATGGTCAAGCATCTTTTTCTTATTAGCATTACCTTTGCCAGTAGCATACTTTTTAATTACTGTAGGTGGAATTGTGTAGTAAGGTATGTCTCTTCGGTACAGAGATTGTTTAAGAATGCCTGTGTTTTCTCCAATATGAAAAACTCTACCTTGAGCTCCGAACGCATAGTCTTCCATGAATACACACTCGACATCATAACTTTTAATTATGTCCATAGCCCATCTACAGATATAATTATATCTCTGAATACCATATAGTTCTGGAAGATATCTACCGAAGAACAAGAATGGCTCGTGCCAATATTCTTCTGCAAGAGTCTTTTTTTGTGTTAGGAAGTGAACGTCATAATTGTCTTCAACCTTTATACAGATCGAAGGACTAGTTGTACTGTAATCTATACCAGCAAAATTAATCGTATTTGTTTTCCCAGTCATCATCGTAGTCATCTTCATCATCGTCTTCATCCTCTAATTCTGAGCCACAAAAAGGACAAAACCATACTTCATCGTTTCCTTTACTGGGATACTCAAATGTAGTAATATCAAATTCTGCATCACACTTGGTGCATACGTAACCTTCTTCTTCGTCCATTTAACCTCCTAGTATAATACTTTTTGCTTTTTCATATGGAATATCATAATATTGTTTCAACAGAACTCTATCAGATCCTTGATGTCCTTCAACTACAATACCTACCCAAGTAGAATCCGATTGGTCTGGTGTTTGATCATCTTTATCAAATCTCCGATATATAGGTAATCTGTTACCATCCTCACAATATTTTTCTAGATTATACTTCTTTGTAAAGTCATTAAAAAGATTCCAACCATACATTCCTACTATAGCTGGAATTTGTTTTTCATCAGTAGACGGTTTGTATAGTCTTTTGGCTAGTTTATAATCTTGAATAAGACTATCTCTATCATATTTAATATACTTATGAAGATTGTTAAGCCCAGACGTCTGACCAGTCACCTGTGAGAGCTCCTTTTGCGTAATCGGTTGCACGGTTCTCAAAAAAGTTAGTGTGCGTAGGAGCATTGATCATTTCTTCAACCCATGGTAATGGGTTCTTCTTGACCTTAAAGATTCCCCTCATACCCAAACTTATTAACCGTCTATCTGCTATATATCTAATATACTCTTTGACCTCATAATCACGCAAACCTTCTACTTTACCCATCTTAAATGCTAGGTCTACAAACTTATCTTCTAGCTCTACCATCTTCTCTGCGATAGTATAAATCTCTGACTTTGTCTCATCGTTCCATATCTCTAGATTCTCTTCAACATATGTTCTGAATAGCTTGATGATCCCTTCAGCATGCTGAGTCTCATCTACAATAGACCAAGTTACTATCTGTCCCATACCCTTCATCTTACCATGACGAGGGAAGTTCAGTAGCATAATGAATGAAGAGAACAACGCAAGTCCTTCAGTAAATGCACTAATAGCTGCCATCTTAACTGGTAGAGGAGCTCCGTTGTCTACTTTATTAAGGAAGTACTCATGCTTTTCTCTCATAGCATCGTACTCTAAGAATTCGTTATATGTTGAGTCAGGCATACCTAGTGACTCAATAAGATGTGAGTATGCTGCAATGTGAAGAGCTTCACGAGCAGCGAAACCAGTAAGCATCATACGTACTTCTGGTTGAGGAAATTGTGGCAGGTAGTTTTTAACATACCCACCTGCCACGTCAATATCCGATTGTGTAAAGAACCGGAAGATGTTTGTAAGAAAGTATTTCTCTTCTGTTGTCAGTCGAGTCTTCCAATCCTTAACATCTTCCAGCATCGGTACTTCTGTATGAAGCCAGTGAGACTGCTCATGCTTCAGCCACGCGTCATATGCCCAAGGGTAATGAAACGGTTTAAAATAATCTCGAGAGTCTTGTAGCTTCAATTTACTCATTACTTTTCCTTTTTCCAGAGTGTCCATGCACCATACACGATGGCACCATAGGCTACGAATTTAGCTAGAGGGCCTAGAATAATAAACGCTCCTCCAGCTGCGATCAACGCAATTCCGTCCCAGGACGTACGTTCTTTTACACGATCTTTTAACCAGCTCATTTCTTTTCCTCAGCTGTAGCAGGAGCTGCTGGGGCAGCTGGTGCGGGAGCAGCTACAGGAGCTACTGGAGCAGGAGCAGGAGCTGCTGGGGCAGCTGGTGCTGGAGCGGTTGGTGTTGCAGCAGATGATGCAGATCCATCATTGTTCTCCAGTGTTGGAGCTTCAACTGTAAGAGTGCCTAGAATTGCACCTCTTCCGAGATACAAACCTACTGCTACAATCACAATTATAGCTGCAATGATTTTGTTACGCTTAGACATTTTTTTCTAACTCCTTGATTCTGGACTCAAGCTCGTCAATTTTTTTGGTGATTTTTGGATACTTCTTTCTCCAAGAATCTTCTGGTTGCTCGAGCCAAGTCCATCCGAATTTAGCAACCAGAGTGTCTAAGAACTTATCCAATTGTGCATAAGCCCATAGACCCGCTTTGGTATCTTTGAAGTATGCCAAGAACGCAGCACCTACCAAAGAACCTAATATAGCTGTCCAGATCCACAATGTGTCTCCGAACATTCTGTCGATCATTTCCCACATATCAATAGTTCCTATCATCTATTTTGGTACCATTGACATAGTTGACCATTGAATGATCGCCAAAACCATCAAATAATTTAAACTTTTTCCAAGAGGCTACTCTTCCTCTCCACTTATCTTTTATTCTCTGCCATGTAGTCATCTTTCTGTACTGACCTCTGGCATTGATATAACATAGTTCACCATGATGTTTGTAGAATAAGAACGAAGGTGGTACTGTTGGTACTACATCATTGTTGTTTACAAACCTATAATGTTTTACTTCACCACAATTATTAAGGAATTTTCTTGTCCCTACTCTAGGTGAACCAAACGTATACAATCCATCTACAGATTGTTTTAGTCTAGCTGCACATATAGTAGCCATTGCTCCCCCTAACGAGTGACCACAAATGAATAAGTCATGTTTAGATGGGTCGTACAGATTTCTCATCCAATCTGTAATCTCATCCCACAACTTCTCTAACTCTCTCTGGAACCCCATGTGAACCAATCCACCAATTACAGATGGTCTTGGAAATGCATTAAGATCAGCTGCAAGATCAGAGATCTCTTTGGGTTCTGTTCCTCTAAATGCTATGACCACAGTGTTCTGATTCCATCCTATATGACATTGAGCTCCATCGTCTTCAAAAAATTTGTGATTGTTATATCCAAACTTAGCAAAGACAGTCTTTGCTTCTTGATCGAGATATGCTGCTTGTGCAAGCTGAGCCATCTCGTGTGCTCTTTCGAAATGTGACATACTGCCTCCGTGATATTATCCTTCGCATGCCAAACACTCCTCACCTTGCGCAATTTGAACCATATCTAATTGCTTAATAATTTCTCGTTCAATTTGTTTCGATACCTTATCAGCCTTTCCGATCTTCTCGCTTCTACAATAATACATTGTCTTCAAGCCTTGTTTCCACGCCATGAAGTGAATGGCATGCAAATACTTTATATTGGCATTTGGACGAAAGAAAACGTTGAGTGATTGTGCCTGATCTATATATTCTTGTCGATCTGAAGCATGTTCAATCACCCAACGTTGATCTATCTCCATAGCTGTTTTATAGACATCCTTCTCATAATCATTAAGACATTTCAGATGTTGTACTGATCCATCATTAGCTATGATCGTAGACCATATCTTATCATAATCTAAACTTGGATCTTCATCACATTTTTTCTTCAATAGAATATCTAAAAATTTATTTTTGTTGAGGTACGACCCGCTGATCGTGTCTTGCCTGTATGCGTTCGCTCTCCATGGTTCAATCGAAGGACTCGTATTGCCCATGATGATAGACGATGACGCATTAGGAGCAACAGCGATAACATGACTACAACGCACTCCATACCCTTGTGCGTCAGGAGCTTCCCCACGTACCTTAGCCAGCTCTCGGTTTGCATTGTCCAAACCTTCCCTAATATGTTTAAAGATGATTTTATTGCGTGACTTCGCAATAGCTGATTCCCATGGCAGGTTCCTTTTTTGTAGGTATGCATGGAAACCTAGCGCACCAACTCCAACAGATCTTTCTCTCATGGCACTATATCGGGCACGTGAAATTGCATCTGGTGCGTGATTAATAAATGTCTGTAGTACATTATCTAACATCTCTAGTACATCATGTAAGAACTGAGGATCTTGTGACCACTCATCATAGTACTCGAGATTCAAACTTGATAAGCAACAAACAGCTGTTCTGTCTCCGTTTGTTGGTAGAATAATTTCCGAACATAAGTTAGATTGATTTACTGTTAATCCTTGATCCTTTAACCACTGTGGTAGGTGTTTATTTGACGTATCAATGAAGTGTAGATAGGGTTCACCCGTTTGCATCCTCATCTCTATAATACGTTGCCATAGATCAATAGCGGACACAGTTTCTCTAACTTCGCCTGTGTGTGGATCTTTTAATTCCCATGAGTCTACTGCATTAGGATCTGTCATGCAGCTTTCAATGATTCTCATAAAGTCGTCGGTTATATTGATCCCGTGGTGCATGTTAAGACAGCGGAAGTTTTGGTCACCTGTTGGCTTTCGCATTTCGAGAAATAGAAGTATATCAGGATGATCAATATTAAGATATGCAGCATAACTGCCCCTACGAGTACGACCTTGACGATAAGCCAAAGAGCTGGCATCATACATTTTAAGATGAGGCATAACCCCAGTAGACTTGTCATCAGCAGAGCGAATACCAAAACCGATACCAACACCACCTCCCATCATAGATAACCAATTTGTTTCTGATAGGTTCTCAACTAGACCTTCAGCTGTATCATTTATATAATTTAAATAACAAGAGATAGGAAGACCACGCTTAGACCGTCCATATGAAAGAACAGGAGTCGAATAGCTCAACCAATGTTTAGAGCTATACTCATACAACCTTTGTGCATGATCGGGATTACTACCAAATGCCTTAGAGACATACGCAAATCGCTCTTGTGGACTGGTCTCGCCATCCATCATGTACGATTCTTTTAATCGTTTGATACCCAGCTGATCAAATAAACTGTCTCTGTTAGGATCTATAGTAATTCCGTGTGCTTCCATTAATGTCTCCTACTCGTTCTTGTAATGCATATATGTGGATAGTAAGTATTTGGTTCCCTTAAACAATTTGGTCCCTTCGTGAGGGAACATCCACATAGGTGGAAACATTACACACTTACCTGTTGTTGCTTGTATAACTTCATCAAATCTATTATGTTTAAATCTGGTACTTCCGCCATCTGGCTCATTGAGATACCAAAATATTCCAAGCGCTCGAATCGCTGATGAATGACTATTAACATCTACATGCTTTTCGAACCAATCACCTTGTTCCGCATCATATTTTTTGATTCGTGGATTCTCTACACCAGAACAATTATTTAATACATCTCTAAATAATGATACTTTTTCAGCATATAATTCTACCGCTTGAATAGTTTGGTCAATTACTTGTTTATGTAAATCTCCTTGTGGTATAACTAGTTGAGTAAACCTCGGTTTATCTTCATATCGTTCATGATTATCTTTGTTATTTTCAAATAGATCAACTAGATCTTTGCATAATTCTTCACTTAAAAAATCTTTTACTGTTACTATAAATTCACTCATCAGTAACATATTCCATAATCATTGGAAACTCTGGTTCAATAGCTTTTGCGCACATAAGGGCAATTTCCCTATGCTCTTTTTGTGTTCCATTTGCTGATCGTAATTGTATATAGTGCATCCAAGAACGCAAGGTTCCATTCATGTATAATACTGATTTAGTAATACCTTCTGGCAATACAGCTCTGGCTTGTTCCTTTGCAATACCATGTTCAATCGCCCAGTCGTATGCAAATTTAGCTGTTTCTAATACAGCAAATTGTTTACTAGTCCACTGATCTTCTAGTTCCATATCTTCATTTTCAATACTATTCTGTCTGTTTTTAGTATCTTGTAGACGAGCTTCACGAATTTCATATTCCATATCCTTAGTCGGATCTGCATACCTTTGACTAAACTCTTGAAAAGAAAATGAACGATGTCTAAGAATTTGTCTAGCAATGTCTCTTGTAGTTTCAATTTCAAGACATATTGAGACCATTTCGAATGGTGACCAATGCTTATGTTTTGCAAGGTATCGTATAAGTTTCTCTGAAGTTTCAGAGTTAGCTTGGTTGGATGGATTAGATACACGAGCACAATACGCTACTTGATCTTGTAGCGTGGTTAGCTTAATACCTGATATCAGATAATGATGATCTGGTGCTTTACTGCTGCTAATTAACTTAACTCTTTGCATCGTGGTACCATTCTCCCCATTTCATTACAAAATTTTCAGCACAATCTTCTGCATAGCTTTCTGAATGATCGTACAGAGGTCTAGTTTCATGAAACACATCTTTTATAAACATATTAACAAAGAAACCTAGCTTGTTCTTATGTACTTCAGCTCTTCTGTCGTCGTCACCCCAAAAAGTACTTACTAACGTCATACTTTCCTCCATACACTCAATGCCATCTTAGCACTGAGTCCTTTGTGTGTGTTTTGATCAATAATTAACTTTAGGTCTGCTCTTGACATTCCTGTCATGATCATATCGTTAATGTCTTTCTCGTGTATTTTCGAAGGCCAGACAACGACCTTTCTACCCATATCAATACTCTTCTCAATCTTTTTAATAATCTCTGCATTCCTTGGTTCATTATCATATACCATCACCACGTCGTCGAAATCAAGATTGGTGTCGGAACCAGCCATTGCGACACAATTACCCACAAACATACTATCAATAGGACCTTCCACAACATAGACAGTTTTGCTATCATCTATTGTATCTAACCCATATATCTTTGGTTTACGCTCATCGAGCATAATTGTAATGTATCTAAGATTGCTTTTGCTTGATAGTGCTCTACCTTGGTAGCCAAAGAAGTTCTGTTTATGATCGACGAATGGAATAATAAGTCTTGGTTCATCTTTCTCTACCTTTTCGAACTTACCTGGCAATAATAAATTTGTCCAAGCATAAAACTTAGGACAATAGAACAGCTTGTAATGATACTCGTTAGGAATAGACCTATCAAGTATATACTGCTTGACCGGATGGTCATGAGCCAATTGCGAAACTGATTTCAACTTCCTAAGAGGACTACCAGCTCTCCTATATCCTGGAAATGCTTGCGTAGTAATTTTAGGCGTATCTTTACTTATCTCTTCTACATATGAAGTTTGACCAGAATCTGCTAATTTTTCTAATTTATATTGTCTATACAAATTCTGATCTTGGTCGTATAGAAACCCATCGAAGC
>Ga0222714_10000738_pt1 | contig 37268 bp, 35 predicted proteins | sample C33_3DmetaG_FD_165048 | JGI IMG/M metagenome (GOLD analysis project Ga0222714, IMG submission 165048) | Estuarine water microbial communities from San Francisco Bay, California, United States - C33_3D | ecosystem: Environmental > Aquatic > Marine > Unclassified | place: USA: California...
CCTTGAACAGGCCGCCGCAACTGACGAAAGCCTGATATCGGCCCATGAAAAGGCTGCTGCCGGTGAGCCGGACACGCATGCGCATTACCGTTTGCTTCCACTCGCACTACTGTTCGTCTTTAGCGGACTGATCTTTTTTGGCGGCACTTATTTGAATCGTTACTCGGGTCATTTCCATTCGGAGATATTTGACGAACGCCAAATGCCCGGCGGTGGAGCCGAAGCTGCCGTGGTGCAAATAGATCCCGTGGTTTTGGGGCGTAAGCAATATGCTTTGGCCTGCATCACCTGCCACCAAGCCAACGGTCAAGGCGTGCCCAACGTCTACCCGCCACTGGTGGGTTCTGAATGGGTTAATGGTTCGGAAGAGCGCGTTATCAGCATTTTGCTGCATGGCTTGAAGGGACCGATCACGGTTGAAGGTAAGACCTATAATGCGGCAGTGATGCCGGCATTCGGTCAGGTTCCAGGCGGTGGCTACAACTGGAGCGATGAAAAGATTGCTGCCGTGTTGACCTACGTGCGCCAAGAGTGGGGTAATACTGGAGGCCCCATTGCGGTGGCCAAAGTCACCGAATTACGCAATAAAGAGGCGAACCGCAAAGAATGGACCGAAGCAGAGCTGCTGCAATTGCCCTGATTCGCCTATGTTAAATTTTCCAAGGTCGCACCCGTTGAGGTGCGGCCTTTTTTATGGGCGGGTATCTGCTTACTCGCCCAATTTCTTGTCAGGAACCAGTGCCGACTGCACGTAATCACGCACTGAATCAATCAGGGGTGTCATGGGTCGCGTATACCCGGTGCTTCGTAACTTCGAGATATTTGCCTGGGTGAAATACTGGTATTTGCCCTGCAGGACCTCCGGCATCTCGATGAACTCAATCTCCGGTTCACGATCCAAGGCCTTGAAGATGGCTTTGGTGAGAGTCAGCCAGGTATTGGCCTCGCCCGATCCAAGATTGTATAGCCCATGCGCGGGAAGTCCGCCTTCAGCAAAGTGGAGAGTCATTTCGATCGCATCCTTCACGTAGAGGAAATCGCGCATCTGCTCACCATCTTTGTAGTCCGGATGGTAGCTCTTGAAGAGACCGACCTTTCCCGTGCTTTGGATTTGTTGGTAGGCCTTGTTCACCAGTGAACGCATATCGCCTTTATGATCCTCGTTGGGGCCGAAAACGTTGAAATACTTGACCCCTACAATCCGATCCAGCCATCCATGTTGTTGCGCGTGCAAATCAAACAGATGTTTGGAATACCCATACATGTTCAAGGGCCGTAGTCTGTTTAAGTCCTCATCCCGGTCATCCATGCCCAGTGCACCATCACCATAAGTGGCGGCGGAGGAGGCATAGACGAAGCGCGTGTCATGCTCCAATGCCCACAGCGCGAGCTCCTTGGTATAGGCAAAATTATTATCTATCAGGTAGGAGGCATTGCGTTCCGTGGTAGCCGAACAAGCTCCTAGGTGAAAAGCGGCGGAAAATTTACCGAAGTAGGAACCCTTGGTCGCCAGTCGGGTGCGGAATTCGCCGGCCTCGACATAGTCGTCAAATTTCAGCGGGACCAGGTTGCGCCATTTCTCGTCCTGCCCCAGATAATCCGTGACCACTATGTTGGTGTAACCACGCTGATTGAGGGCCCAGATCAGGGCGCTGCCGATGAAGCCAGCACCACCTGTAACCAAAATACGTCCGTTCAATGCATTCATGAATCCTTTGATAGCTCACTGGCCCGAGCTTTGGCTGCAAGCACGGTATTTAGGATCAAACCCCGAAAGTCGGCGGCCTTCAGGCAATTCAAACCGGCAAACGTGGTGCCATTGGGCGAAGTAACCTGATCACGCAATAGATTTGGGTCTTGGTTGGTGCGGGCGAGTAGGCGGGACGAGCCCAATAAAGTTTCCGTGACCAAGGTGTGTGCTACATCCGTTGGTAGACCGGCAGCTTCAGCTGCGGCTTGCATGGCGGCGGCATACTCAAAGACAAAACCCGCTCCGCTGGCACTGACTGCGGTGACAGCGTCAAGATGTTGCTCCTCGAGTTCTATTGCCCGGCCGAGTGCGCTTAGGAGACCATCAACCGAGGTTCGGTCAGCGTCTGATAATTTTGCATACGCGCACCAACCCGTGATACCGGCCCCAATACGACTCGGTGTGTTTGGCATGGTGCGAACCAAATTACGGGACTGGGGAAATACCCGGTGCAGACTTGCCAGCGTTTTACCGGATAATACCGAGATGATCAGCTTATCTCTGAAGAGTTCGGCCAATTCCGTATCCGTGCGGGGTAAATGCTGCGGCTTGTAGGCCACGACGAGAATATCACAGGCTGCGGCAAGTTCACGGAGGTTGGCCGATTGCGCTATCCCGGTGCGGGTAGCCAATTTTTGGGCCGATTGTCCGCTGGCGGAAAAGCAGCTGAGCTCTGATGGTTGGGCGAGCTGTTTGGCAAGTATGCCTTCGACCATGGCTGAGGCCATGTTACCCGCCCCAAGAAATGCCACTTTAGTCATCGTGCATCACTTCCCGTCTTACTCTCTTTTCAACCAGATGATCGAGTATTGTTTGGGTTCCACCACCCGGGCGATCACTTATAGTCACCTCACCGCCGAGATTGCGTAATGCGTGGCGGGCTACGGTTAATCCCATACCTACCCCCACGGTATTTTTTGAACTGATGAATGGTTCGAAAATATGATCGCGAATTTCCGGATCCAATCCTCGGCCCTGATCGCCCACGATGATCTGCACTAATTTGCCATCCTTCGGTTTTTCGATCAAAGCGGTATTGATCCAGATCGGACGAGGTTCGCCCGGTCGGGTGTCGTAGCTTTCCCAGGCATTCATCAACACTTTGGCCAGGACTTCCTCGAAGATCTCGATGTTACTGTCGATGGCCAGCTCGCCCAGCGGGTTGGTCACCGTGATCGGGGCGGTGATACGGTATTCGGTTTGAAACCGTTGGATGCCGCCATCGATCAAGGTTTGCAGGCTAGTCTTTGAGAGGGGTGGACGAATTTTTACCACCAACGAACTGAGCTGCTTGATGATGGAAACGATGCGCTCGACCGCATCCTCGACGTGCTGGGCATTCTTTTTTACCTGCTCTGGCTTGTCGTAATACGCTTTCACCAATTCCAGATATCCAATGACCACCCCGAGCAGGTTGTTCAGATTATGGGCAATACCTTGGGTGACTGCGCCGATGGTCGCCGCGCGGCGTGCCTCGACCAGGCGGCGTTGCAGGTCGACCATTTCCCGGTTGATCGTCACGAAACGAAGCTGGGTCTGCACCCGGGCCAGGGTTTCATCCAAATCAATCGGTTTGGTGATGTAGTCGACCGCGCCTACCCCCAGTCCCTCCAGCTTGCCTTCCTTGGAGGTGCGGGCCGTGATGAAGATTACAGGTATTGAGCGAGTATCCTCATTGGCTTGGAGTCGCTGACAGACCTCGATACCGTCCATATCGGGCATCATGACATCCAGCAAAATCAAGTCGGGCTTGTTGGCCGCGACTGATTGCAGGGCCTCCATTCCATTGTAAGCCGCAGTGACTTGGATACCTTCCCGCTCAAGTTTGCGTTTGAGCAACTGCACATTGATCGGTTGGTCATCAACCACCAGAATGTTGGGCGCGGACATTGGCTGGGAGAGAAATGCAGGGCAGGGACGGACGCAATCCTGCTTTATGGTTTGCGACTACTTCACTTCGCGCTGTCGGTAGGCCTTCACCGTGTTACTCATTAACATGGCCACGGTCATAGGGCCAACCCCACCCGGAACTGGGGTGATTTTATCCGCGATGGTGGAGACTTCCGCAAAGGCACAATCACCGACCAAGCGATAACCACTTTTGCGGCTTTCATCCGGCACCCGGTTGATTCCGACATCAATGACAACCGCACCGGGTTTGATCATGTCCTGCTTTACGAATTCAGGCCGGCCGATGGCTGCAATCACGACATCTGCTTGCCGGGTGATCTCGGCGAGATTGCTGGTGCCTGAGTGGCAGATTGTTACCGTGCCATTGGCCCCCGCCTTTTTCTGCAGGGCGAGCAATGCGACGGGCTTTCCGACCAGTAGACTGCGACCGATGACGACCACGTGTTTTCCTTTCAGATCAACACCACTGCGGGCCAGCAGTGCCATGATACCTGCGGGGGTGCAGGAGACAAAACCGGTATCGTCATCCTGGGCTACTTTGCCCAGATTCATCGTGCCAAGACCATCGACATCTTTCTCTGGCGCGATGGCACGGAAAACGAGTAATTCGTCAATGTGCTTGGGCATGGGTGACTGAATCAAAATACCGTCAACGCTTTCATCGGCATTGAGATCGGCCACTTGCCGAATTAAGTCGGTTTGAGAAATTGTAATCGGCGGTAAGATAATCCGGCTGGTGATCCCGATTTCAGCGGCCGTTTTTTCTTTTTTGCGCACGTATGAAACCGAGGCGGGATCTTCCCCAACCCTGACCAGCGCAATGCACGGCTTGCGACCCGTGATGCCGGTGACTTCGGCCTTGAGTTCGGCAATGATGGTGGAAGCGATCTGGTTTCCGTCGATTAATTCCATGATTTTGGTCAGGCGTAATAGAGAGGTAAGAGGTAGTTTTTCCGATTTACTTCAAACGCAGGTTTTCAACCTCGATAACGATATTTTTGCCGTCAGTCATCGCCTTGGGGCTGCCGTAGACCACGACCTCGTGTTCCGCGAAACTCTCGAGCTGATCGGTCAGCAAGAGTTTTGAGATATCCAGATAGGCATAGCGCACCCCGGCATTGTCGTTGAGTTGCCAGTCGTAGGGGCGTCGGGGGGTGAAGGGTCGGCGGGTGGAAACAAACTGTCCTTGAAACAGGCGAGGGAGGTTACTGGTGCCGGAACTGCTGGCAGTTGTCGTAGCTGGATTGTTGGCGCTGCTGGTGGCGTAGGCTGGAGCAGGTGGAGGCATATTATTAGCAGGTTTTGTCTGCGCCGCTGGCACATCTACCAGGGTAGGCCCACTGGTTTGGGCACTGGCAGTTGTGCTGCCTGACTTGATGTAACCGATCACACTTTTATCCAAACTGATCTGGGTCCACTTGCCATGGAGTCCGGTAATAATGGTTTTGTCGCCCAGTTCCATCGTCGTTATGACACCTGATGACAACGAAGGCTGGAGGTGAATCGCGGCACCGGTCTTCACGTGCAGACCCTTGTCGATGTCCTTGTTCTGCACATAAGCCTCAAATGGGCCGGGAACTTTGACGGCGGTCCAGTTTGCTACGGCAGCGGACATCACGTTGAGCATCACTACTTCTGGTTCAGTGCCGGCGCTCAGGACAGTGACAACCGCTGCATTGGCGTTGGGCTGCGTGTGCACGGCAGTTGGTGCGCTCAGAGGGGCGGCGTGGGCCGTGAGACACATGGCCAGAAAGCCGAGGATGATATGGACGGTTTTGCTCATGAGATTTGGTTTTAGGGATTACCGATCGGCGGTTTCCACGTGGGGACGAGGGACCTTGAATAATAGTGAGATTTCTTTCGTAGAAAGTTGTTTCATCGCACGCAACGGGATTCCCTTTAATCTGAATGATCCGATTTGATAACGGCGCAGTCGCTTTACGTCATGCCGCAGGGCAATGAACAATTGCCGGATCTCACGTTTTTTACCGTGGTGCATGTGCACATCGAGGCTAGTCGAAGTCTTGGCGGGACTCGGATTGACTAGCGCGGCCCGTTCCACTTTCAGACGTTCGCCTTCAATGGTCACTCCCTTCAGTAATTGAGGAAGCCGTGCAGCCGGGTAGGGCTGCTTGAGCACCACGTGGTAACGTTTCACGACCGTGTTGGAGGGATGCATCAAGCGATTGGCGAGTTCACCATCGGTGGTCAATATCACCAAACCTTCGCTGTCCTTATCAAGACGCCCGGCGCAAAAGAAACGGTAACGGGCAAATTCACGCGGTAGCAGGTCGAAAATCGTTTCTGGATTGTGTGGATCATCATTGGAACAGACCAAACCGCGAGGCTTGTGCATGGCCAGTGTCAGACGCGGTTGGCTGATGGGGCGGACCGCCTTGCCATTGACGGTCACCTTGTCCTCTCCTGGGCTGATTTTCTGTCCGATCACGGCCTGCTTGCTGTTTACCCATACTTCACCCTCCGCGATAAGAGTTTCCGCGGCTCGACGGGAGCAGATGCCGGCATCGGCCAAATATTTTTGCAGTCGTATGGGCTCGGGAGTGTTCATGGGACTCCGCAGTTGGCGGTAAATATTGACCGGGGGCAAGCCCCGCATCTAAGACGCAACAAAGGCTTGCGCGAATCTTCGGCCGAGCCCTTCATCCGCACAATCATGTCAGACGAATCTGTCACTGCACAATTCACCAAGGATAATCCATTTCCGGCCCGAATTACGGAAAATCGAGTATTGAACAAACCGGGTTCCTCGAAGGAAACCCGCCATTTTGTGGTTAATCTTACCGGCAGCGGCCTGAGCTATAAGGCAGGCGATTCATTGGGGGTATTTGCGCAAAATCGCCCGGAGGAAGTAGCTGCGTTGCTGGACGCCATAGGTGCGTCTGGCGATGAGTTCGTTTCACCGACCATGCTTCGTTTGGCCGAGCCAATCACCCTCCGTGAGGCCCTTACCGAGCGTCTGGCATTGGCCAGCCCAACGACCAAGATCGTCAAGACACTCGCGGAGAAAGCCACCGATCCGGCTGAGCAAGCCAAATTGAATGGATTGCTTGAACCGGAAGCCAAGGAAGTGCTCACTACTTTTTTGTATAATCGGGAGTATATCGACCTGTTGACGGAATTCCCGAGCGCAAAACTGAGCGCGCAGGAATTGGTGGATCACATGCGCAAGTTGATGCCGCGACTCTACTCCATCGCCTCATCCCCCAAAGTTTATCCACAGGAGATTCATTTAACCGTGGCGATTGTCCGATACGAAACGAATCACCGTGAACGGGTGGGGGTCTGCACGACATTCATGTCTGACCGGACGACGGTGAATGCCACTCCCGTGCCCGTGTTTGTTTCCAGTTCGCACTTCGGTCCGCCCGAAGACGGTTCGATTGACTGTATCATGGTAGGACCTGGCACTGGGATCGCTCCGTTTCGTGCGTTTGTGCAGGATCGGGTGGCGGACGGCGCGTCCGGCCGCAATTGGGTTTTCTTTGGCGATCAGAAAAAAGGCACCGACTACCTCTATGAAGAGGAATGGACCGACTATGTTGCGAAAGGGCAGGTCCAGCGGCTCGATCTCGCCTGGTCACGCGACCAATTGACGAAGATTTACGTGCAGGATCGTATGCGCGAAAATGCGTCTGAGCTTTGGGCTTGGCTGAAGGCCGGTGCGCATTTCTATGTTTGCGGAGATGCCAAACGGATGGCCAAAGATGTCGATGCGGTCCTGCATGAAATCATTGCCGAGGAAGGCGGGATGGACAGTGCCGCGGCGACGGACTACATCAAGCAGCTCAAAAAGGATAAACGCTATCAGCGTGACGTCTATTAACCCCCGAACAATCCCATGAGTTATACATTTAACAATCGCACCGCACTTGTGACGGGTGCCGGTCGCGGCATTGGCCGGGCCATTGCTGAAACGTTGGCCAAGCACGGGGCCACCGTGATCTGTGTCTCCAAATCAGCCGAATCCTGCGGCGGCGTCGCCGATGCCATTGTTGCATCTGGCGGCAAGGCCAAGGCGCTGGCCGTGGATGTGGCAGATGGCGCCGCCATCGCTCAAGCGGCCGAAACTCTACTCGGCGAATTCACCAATATAGATATTTTGGTCAATAACGCCGGAATTACCCGGGATGGTCTACTGTTTCGAATGAGCGATGCGGATTGGAACGATGTCATCAGCACCAATCTCTCCAGCTGTTTCCATTGGTGTAAGCACTTGGCCCGACCGATGACCCGGGCCCGCTGGGGCCGTATTATCAATATAGCCTCAGTCAGCGGTATCATGGGCAATGCTGGCCAAGCCAACTATTCAGCCGCCAAAGCAGGGATGATTGGTCTGACCAAGACCCTGGCGAGGGAGTTCGCATCCCGCAGTGTTACAGTTAACGCGGTAGCCCCCGGTTTCATCAAGACCGACATGACGAGTGAGTTTGTAAATAATACCGATGTATCCGCGAAGATTTTGGAGGCGGTTCCACTCAAACGATTTGGAGAATCAGCGGACATTGCCAATATGACGGCTTACCTCGCTTCGGAGGAAGCTGGCTACATTACCGGGCAAGTTTTTACCGTTGACGGCGGCATGGCGATGTGAAGCCTGCTACTCACGTAATATCCACCACATGGCTGACCAAAAAACCATCGAACAACGCGTTAAGGAAATCATCGTTAACCAGCTTAACGTGAACGAGGAGCAAATTACGCCTACGGCATCGTTTCTCGATGACCTGGGGGCTGATTCGCTTGATACTGTCGAGCTGATCATGGCTTTTGAGGAGGAGTTCAAGGACGAGATCAAGGGTGAGATTCCCGAATCCGATGCCGAAAAACTTCAGACGGTTGGCCAAGTGACCGACTACATCAAGGCTAAGGCCGGAGCGCAGTAAACCCGCACACTTTCTAGCGTTCTACCGCTTTCCATGATGGAAATTGCCGGTAGGACGCTTTTTTGTTTTTAAGCGGAATTTACTTTCTGCAACCTCATCATGGAAGTTCAACCAAACCGTCGGGTAGTCATTACGGGCCTAGGGGTCGTCGCCTCAATTGGTCATAACGCCCATGATTTTTGGGCCTCCTTGCTGGCAGGAAAATCAGGCATCAACCGGATCACGCATTTTGATCCGAGTGATTATGGCAGCCAGATAGGTGCTGAGGTGTTGGACTGGGATGCGGCAGCTCATATGGACCCCAAGGATGCCCGTCGGAACGACCGGTATACCCAATTCGGTTTTGTAGCCGCCAAACAAGCGGTCCAAGACGCCAAGCTGGATGTATCCCATGAGAATGGTGACCGGGTTGGAGTTATGATTGGGTCGGGTATCGGCGGGATGCACACTTACGAGACGCAACTGCGAGTGTTGGATGAACGAGGTCCGCGCAAAGTATCCCCATTTACTATTCCTGCCCTGATCGGAAATATGTGTGCGGGGTTGGTTGCGATTGCATATGGGGCCCGTGGTCCGAATTTTGGGTTGGTTTCCGCCTGCGCAACTGGAGCCCATGCTATTGGTGAAGCCGCCCATGCCATCCGTCGTGGTGATGCCGACGTAATGATCGCCGGCGGCAGTGAAGCGGCCATCACGCCCTTTGCCTATGCCAGCTTTTGTGCCATGAAGGCGATGAGCACCCGTAATGACACACCGCAGACCGCCAGTCGTCCTTTTGAATTGAAACGCAACGGCTTTGTGATGGGTGAGGGCGCGGGTATTTTGGTGTTGGAATCCATGGAGCACGCCCAGGCCCGGGGTGCCCGGATCTATTGCGAATTAACCGGGTATGCTGCTACTTGCGACGCGTTTCATATTACCCAACCAGACCCTGAAGGTAAGGGGCTGTCCCTGGCGATGAACCGGGCTCTGGCCAGCAGTGGCCTGCAGGCCGCCGACATCGATTATATCAACGCTCACGGGACCTCTACCCCTTACAATGACAAGTATGAAACCCTCGCGATCAAGAAGGTGCTGGGTGACCATGCTTACCAGATTCCTGTCAGCTCCACCAAGTCGATGACCGGCCACCTGCTGGGGGCCGCCGGCGGTATTGAGTCAGTGATTTGCGTCAAAACGATTGAGAGCGGCATGATTGCCCCCACCATTAATCTGGTGGAACCGGATCCCGATTGTGACCTGAATTTTGTGCCCAACACAGCCATCCAAAAATCGGTGCGCACTGTGCTGAGTAACAATCTGGGCTTCGGCGGCCAGAATGCCTCTTTGATTTTCCGGGCGCTTTGAACGATGCGTTCGAATGGGAACGCACTATATCACCATCAGGATGCCGATTCCGACGCAGGACTTACCCACCGATTCAAGCAATTGAACAATTCCTCCTGCCGGATCGGTTTGGTCAGAAAATCATCCATGCCTGCCGCCAGACAGGCTTCGCGATCCTGATTCATGGCATTGGCCGTCAGTGCGATGATCGGTAATGCCTTGCCCGCTAGCTCACTCCGGATTTGACGGGTGGCTTCAAAGCCATCCATCCCGGGCATCTGGCAATCCATTAACACTGCGTCCCAAGAACCATCCACGGCAGACCTGACGACCGCTTCACCGTTGCTCACGATGGAGCAAGTCACACCGATGCGCTTTAGCATGAGTTGGATGACGCGTTGATTAACCGCATCGTCTTCGGCGACCAGAATATTGGCTTGGAGTGTTTGGTTCGGCTTCACGGGTAACTGTTGAATGATCGGAATAACACCAAGGGCCAACTTAAACTCGATTTCAAATTGGAAAGTTGTCCCGCGCAGCCGATCGCTGCTGAGGTTTATATGTCCGCCCATGCGGTTTACCAGCCCCTGCGATATTGCGAGACCCAAGCCGCTGCCCCCGAATTTGCGCGTCGTTGAACTGTCCCCTTGAGTGAATACTTGGAAAAGTTTGGCTTGAGTGGATGGGTCGATGCCAATGCCCGTGTCATGAATACTGAATTGGAGCGTAGTCGAGGTTTGGTCTAAGGCTACAACCGCCATGGACAAGTCGACCTGACCGCGTTCGGTAAATTTGATCGCATTGCCGGTGAGGTTGAGCAGCACCTGTTTCAAGCGAGCCGGATCCCCATCGACCCTGATGTTGGGACCTGGGGGAAGAATTAGATTCAGGCTCAACTTTTTTTCCACGGCCCGGGGCTGAAGCAGTGCGACTACTTCCCGCATGGCGACCGCGGGTTCAAAGGGGATGCATTCGAATTCCAGCTTGCCACTCTCCACTTTGGAGAAATCCAAAATGTCATTCAGGAGTCTCAATAAGGTGTCGGCGGAGCCGGTGGCGATGTCCACTTGGGAGATTTGCTCGGCATCTAATTTCGAATCCCGCAGGATCTGCAACATACCGATGATGCCGTTCATCGGGGTGCGAATCTCATGACTGATGGTGGCGAGAAAGTCTCCTTTGATCCGATTGGAGTCTTCCGCCCGTTCCTTGGCTTCCTTCAAGAGGCAGACAAAATCCTCATTTTCATAAACCAGCTGATACTGCCGAATCAGATCAGTGTGGTGTAATTCGGCTGTTTTATACAGGAATATGGAGTAGGTGAGGGTAACACCAGACAACAACCAGCCGCTTTCGCCGGCGATGAAAAACAGCACCCCGGCGGGGATCATGGTAATCGCGACGTAGAGATTGTAACTTAGTGGCACCGGGGCAAGTGAACGCGCCGCTCCGGCGTTCATGCCGGCGAGTATCATGATGAGCAACAGGCTGGAAAAGAAGCTGTCCTTGGAAAAGAAATTCCATCCGGCCCAGCCCCAAAGAGCGCCCGCCATGACCACTCCGATAATAAAATAAGTGCGCCAACGCGGCAACTCGGTTTGCGTCGGATTTCGCCGGACAAATGCGCCATTTAGCCCCAGGCGAACCAGTGAAATCGCAATGATCAGGCTATACCAACCCAACTTCAGCGGCCAACTGACCAGTGGTCCAACTCCCACAAAGAGGATGGTTGCCAATACAAAATTTGAAAACAGGCCGAAACCGGCCGACCGATATAACAGCCGCGTCATTTGCGCATCCACGCGGGCGGTAATTTCCGCGCTCACTTTGACTGGGTTTTCAGCCGGTTGACGGCATAAGCACGCGGACAGGGGATAAGCCATATGACCGGGAATAGTCACATTGTGCAAGGTGATCCCGGCCCAAAGAAAAACCCGCAGAAATGAATCTGCGGGTCGTATCAAACGAAAATGTAAACGGTAATCAGGCCTTTTGGACCAAACCGGCTTTGATAGCCTTCACCGAGACCAGCATGCGCTTGGTGCCGCCGTTAGGCAGCTTCACGCGGATGCGTTGAAGGTTGGGACGAAACTTACGTGACGTAATGCTGGTCACGTGCGTGCCGATGCCGCCGCTCTTTTTGCTCTGTCCCTTGCGATTAATGGAGCTACCCATGGTAGGGCGCTTACCGGTGATTGCACAAATTCTTGCCATGATTTCAGTGGTTAAAGGTTAATTACTAGTGGTTTGCCGACCCTTGAAGCAAGGGGATTTTCAATTATCTTTCAATTGGGTCGACGACGGCTGTGCAGCACTTGAAATTTTTGCCCAAGATTCCCCGGGTGAAGCAGTTGCATAATCGACTGCTTTCGCCGGCTCAAATGCGCCGCGTCGGTTTTGGCAATTTTTTCAAGTAATTGATTCGCGTGGTGAATGAGAAAGGCTTCTTGGGATTCAAGCTGTGGAGGCTCAAACCCACATTTTCCCAAGGCATCGGCTAACCAGTCCCAGCATACATGACACGTGATATCCTGTTCGCCAGGTCTCGCCAGTAATTCGTTGGTCTGCATGTGACGAAAATAAGCTCTGGCGGTGCCCTGAGGGGTATGTTGGATCAATTCCGCATAAGATTTCCCGTAATCTGCCGCGATAAACAATCCGTCCCAGGGTTGCTGGCAGAATTCCTCAAGTAGGGCGACCGCTGCGCTTGGAGCATCAAACCGGTAACCCTCAGGTGCAATGTCCGGGAGAAAATCCGGAATGGGTTCAACGTGAAATTCCACTTCGTGAAAATTTCCGGCACGAAGTTGCACCCCTATTTCATGCCAGATACCGCCACGACTGACGAAGCGGCGAAATGGCTGGGCGTCAAAGAGCTCATTCGAGAATACGACACAGGAACCGCTGATTGTGGGGATCTCGCCCACACGAATAGTCCGGGTATGGGCAAAGCCATGGTCGACTCCCTCGAGGATACCACCCCCGGGCTCGGCGCCAATTTCGACAAAAGTCATTTCGGCCACGGCGGCTGGACTGAGAATTTGGGTGGCGGCATTGGCAATCAGCTCCCCGAAAATTGCACCTGATGTGGACGCGGTATAAAAATCCGTACCCTGACCATAACCCACGCGGGCTTTGGCCTGACGGTAATACCCGACTTGCTCGTCATATAGGGCGAGATCCATGAACTGTGCAAAGTCCATCATCTGTTCACCACCGGCCAAAGCTTGGAAGCGGGCGACGAATGTCGGGGAGGGCGGTTCAGGCTGGTTGGTTGACGATCCCATTTACAAAGCGAAGCAGATGGACACAGTCCGGCCTATGCTCAAACGCTTTCTCACGCTGGCAATCGGTGCCGCCTTGGGGTTGTTACTTGCCGCAGTATCGCTGCGGGTGGCGGCAGCGTGGGGATTTCTGCCGAATCGCGAATTGAATCGCTCGGCGGACTACGTCAGCGATGTGCTCAAAATAGTGCACGAAAACTATGTTGAAGCTGGTGAGGTGGGCTATGATCTACTGGCCCGCAAAGCCATCCACGGAGTGGTGGAATCACTGGATCCGCATTCAGAATTTTTGGAGGCAGATCAATTTGGAAATTTTGAGGATGACCTGGATGGTGACTTTTGCGGGATCGGAGTGCAGGTCGAAATTCGTAACGAACGGATCGTCGTGATTGCCCCGATAGCTGGCTCGCCGGCTGAGCGGGTGGGCATACTAAGAGGCGATGAGATCATTAAAGTGGACGGTCAAATCCTGGGCCCAAAATCACCCATGGATGATGCCATCAGGCGGTTGCGCGGCAAACCAAACACCAAGGTTGTCGTGGAGGTTCGTCGACCCAGCAGCAACAAGCTCATGGAAATGACTCTCGTTCGGAAAGTAATCGAGGTTGATAGTGTCCGTGAGGTTCAATTGCTCGCCGGCAATATTGGGTATGTTCAGTTGGCTGATTTTTCCGCTCATACGGGAGAGCAATTTCTCACCGCCTTGGGGAGTTTATTGCAACAAGGTGCCGAATCCCTGATTCTCGATTTACGCAACAACCCGGGCGGATTGCTCGAGTCTGCCGTGGAAGTGGCTGAGCCGTTTTTCAATGAAGACGAACTGGTGGTCTATACCCAAGGTCGTCGGCCCGAGGATCGTGAAGATTTGCTTTCCCAAATGCATGGACCGCCGGTGCAAATGCCGATAGCGGTGCTAATCAATGCCGGCACGGCGAGTGCGGCAGAAATTGTCACCGGCGCGCTCAAGGATACCCGCCGGGCGGTCATAGTCGGTGAGCGTTCATTCGGCAAAGGGTCCGTGCAGACCATATTCAAACTTCGTAACGGGGAGGGGATGCGGATCACCACGGCTCGTTACTTCACGCCCAGTGGGGTCAGTATCCACGGCAAGGGCATTGCCCCGCAAATTGAGGTGATCATGAGCCCGGAGGAGGATAGCAAACTGCGCCTGCAAAAGGTCCGTGGTGATGTGACCGACCCGGTTGAGTTCAAGGAGCGCTTTGGCTTCACTCCCATTTTGGATCGGCAATTGATCACGGCCATGGATGCATTGAAGGGTGTTATGCTAATAAATAATCGTTCCGGATCCGTGAAAACTAAAGCAGCTGACGGCCCATGATACTGGCATTGGAAAGTTCCTGTGATGAAACCGCGGTGGCAATCTTCAATCCCGCTGTCGGGATGGTGGGTGAGTGGATTCATAGTCAGATCGCCCTGCATGAAAAACATGGTGGGGTTGTCCCGGATTTGGCCACCCGGGAACATTTGCGCAAATTTCCCGTCTTGCTGGCCCAAGCACGGGATGAATTTGGATTTGCTGGCATTACTCGGGTTGCTGTAACGCAGGGACCTGGTTTGGCAGCTTGTCTGGCGATTGGCGTTGCCTCGGCCAAGGCCCTCGCCACGGCGCTGAAAGTGCCTGTCGTGGGCATTAATCATCTTAGAGCGCATGCCTTTTCACCTTTCATCTCGTTGCACGCAGAATCCCCGGAAGACTTTGATGCCGCCTTGGAAAAATTATTACCCCATTTGGCGTTGATTGTATCCGGTGGGAATACCCTGTTGATCGAGATCGATCGGAACCGCCGGATCCGGGTGATTTCCACCACCCGGGATGATGCGGCGGGAGAAGCCTTGGACAAAGGAGCCAAACTTCTTGGATTGGGATACCCGGGGGGGCCTTTCGTGGAACGGCTGGCTCGCACGGGCAATGCCGAAGCCTACGATTTTCCGCGAGGCATGGGGCGCCGTGATAATCTCGACTTCAGCTTCTCGGGCTTGAAAACGAGTCTACGTTATCAGTTGGAGAAGATGTCGGAAGCTGAGGTTGCGGCGAAACTGCCGGATCTGTGCGCCAGTTATCAGCAGGCGGTTATCGATGCCCTGATGCGCAAATTGAAGTTTGCAGCTGAACAGCAGGATTACGCCAGCATGGGACTTTCCGGTGGAGTCGCAAACAATGGGCTCCTGCGCACATCCATTACCCGACTGGCAAACCAACAGCGTATTCCTGTTTTACTGGCCGCTCCTCGTCATACGGGGGACAATGCCGGTATGATTGCATTTGCTGCCTGGATTGATCGCACTGGTGTGGATGTGACCAGTGGCATGGGACTGGAAATCAATCCGGATGCCACTCCGGGCAACGGGACTGATTAATGGTTTCAAGTATAATCCCGGCGCAGGTTACTAGGGAGAATCCCAAGTTCTTCGCGGTATTTGGCCACGGTGCGGCGTGCGATATTTAGTCCCTTGTCCTGCAATTTGCCGACCAGAGCCTGATCACTCAGTGGCGAGGATTTGTCTTCAACCGTGATCAAATCCGCAATGAGCTCCTTTACGCTGGTATTTGATACCGCATCGCCGCTTTCGGCCTGATATCCGGTGGTGAAGAAGTATTTGAATTCGAAAACCCCGTGCGGGGTCTTGATGTATTTGTTGGCAATGGCCCGGCTCACGGTGGTTTCGTGCACGCCAACAATATCAGCCACCTGCGTCATCGTCAGCGGCTTCAAGCGTGACACTCCTTGTTCGAAGAAATCCATCTGCGCTTTCAATATCTCCCTGGTGATTCGTTCGATCGTGCGTTGCCGCTGCTCGATGGAATCAATCAGGAATTTTCCCGAACGCATGCGCTCACGCAGATAATCCCGTTCCGATTTCGAAAGCGTGCCTTTGGCGATCATTTCCCGGTAGGTATTGGAAATCCGCAGGCGGGGGATGTAGTCACTGTTGAGGACAATCTTCCATTCGTCGTCGTCTTTGAACACGGTTACGTCGGGCTCGACCACACGGTTGGTATCTTCACTGAATTTTCGACCGGGTGCGGGATCCAATTTTCCAATTTCTTCGATGGCCAATTGGATGTCGTCGGGATTTGCCCCCAATTTTCTCGCCAGTTCGGGGATTCGTCTCCGGGCCAGAAGGGGAAAATGATCACGGACAATACGGGCCGCCAATGAGCTGCCTCTGTCTTTGCTGTTAAGCTGCGCCAGGAGGCATTCCTCAAGGGACTCACTACCGATTCCAGGTGGATCGAATGTGCGCAGGGCTTGGAGGGCTTCCTGAATCGCGGCCAAGCACAAACCGGATTGGAGGGCGGCATCTGCCGGGTTCTGGGTGAGGAAACCGCGTTCATCAATGCTTCCGATCAAATGGCGCAGTGCTTCCAATGTTTCATCGGGCAGGTCGGCCATTTCGGCCTGCTGCATCAGGTGTTCCTGTAAGGAAGGCACACTCACCAGTGAGTCCATGGAGTGCTGGCGTTTTTCTGCATCCTCAGTGGTGAAAGGCTGGGTGCCGCCCGCTTGGTTCATGTAATCCCGCCAATCTTCATCCAACTTGCCCAATATTTCGAATTCCTTGGAAAAATCCAATTCATCCCTACTGCCTTCATTCTGATCGGTGCTTTCGTCGTTATCCCTTTCATTCTCTGCTTTTTCCTGATCCAGGCTGACCCCATCCGATGGCAATTCCTCCAACGTAGGATTACTCTGTAGCTCTTCCTGGATCTCCGAACGCAGGTCCATGGCGGCGACCTGCAGAATCTTCAGCGATTGCCGCAGTTGCGGAGCCAGGACGAGTGACTGCGTCTGCCTTTGGCGTAGGTCGTGGCTATATCCAGGCCCGCTCATGCGCAAAATACCGAATTGAGTTGTGCATGCTCAGGGGTTGGAGCTGTAGATGGGTGGACGGGAGCCGGTATCATGAAAGTCAAAAAGCTCCTTCAGATAAGCTCCCAATTTCTCAATCGTGGGGCCGTAACGATCGCTGTAGAGATAGACTTCGAGATCCGTCAGCATCTCGTAGGCGCTTTGATAACGTTTGTCCCGGTCGCGTTGGAGGGCTTTCTGGATGATCGCATCCAACGGGGCGTCGATTTCTGCGCGCAGTGTCCCAAATTTGGGTATGGGCATTGTCTGGATGTTGCGCCGCGACTGACTGCGATCCATGGCGCGAAATATATTTTTCCCCAGCAGCAACTCTGTCAGCACAATGCCGAGAGGGAATAAATCAGCCCGTGCATCGGTGACAGCATAACTGGCCTGCTCGGGGGAGAGATATTCATCCTTACCTGCGATCACCTTGCCTTCTTCGTTATACATCAGGTCCAAAGCCTTCGCGATGCCGAAGTCGGTCAGCTTAACATCGCCTTCGTAGGCCATCAGGATATTTTTGGGACCAATATCGCGATGAACGATGTAGAGATGGCGGCCTTCCCGGTCGCATTTCTGGTGCGCATAGGCCAAGCCACGCGCCACGCGGGAAACAATAAACACCGCCAGCTCGACCGGTATTGGGCGGCCCAAGGCTTGGTGCCGCTCGATGAATTGTTCGAGATTCACCCCGCGCACGAACTCCATCACCATGAAATATTGTCCGCCCATCTTACCCAGATGGTAGGTCTGCACGATACTGGTATGGATGAGATCCGCGACCAGTCGTGCCTCGCCAATGAAGTTTTTCTGAAATTCCGGGATGGCCGAGTATTCTTCCCTGATCAGTTTTACGGCGACGGTTTTGCGGAAATTACCTGCACCCAATTGCGCTGCTTCATAGACCAGCCCCATACCGCCTTCGGCCAGTTTGCGCACCATCTCGTAATTGATCTCGGTGAAGAGTTGTTTCAGTGAACTCACGCCGCGAGCAAAGGAGTGGAACTATCCACTGGCAAGTAATCTGTCACCCATCCGGCCCGATTCCTGCTGTGCTACGCCCAAGGCTGGTTTGACAGGGGCTAAATCCGGGCTACTTTCCGTTTATGATCACTCTCACCGCAAGGGCGGCTGCCCAAATCCGGGCCATGCAAAAAGAAGCTAGCGTTGAGGACAAACCACTGCGCGTGTTGGTCGAGTCGGGTGGTTGTTCAGGATTTCAATACGGCATGTCGTTTGATGCGCCGAAAGCCGAGGACACGCGGCTGGAGAGTGAGGGAATCCAGATCGTGATGGATGCTCCCAGTCTGGCCTACATGCAGGGTAGCCGGATCGACTTTGATGACGGGCTTCAGGGCAAGGGGTTTGAAATTCAAAACCCCAATGCTCAAAGCACCTGCGGCTGCGGTAAGTCCTTCAATTAAGCAGATCAGGCGGTCGCTTGGTGTAACGCCACGATCCCGAAGGTCATTCCCTTGGAGTGAACAGCTTTAAAGCCGGCCGTGAGTATTTCCTGGGCCAAGTCCGCCCGGTTGGGAAATTGTTCGATACTCTCGTTTAAATATACGTAGGCGGCTTTGTCCTTGGTTACCCAGCCGGCAATAACCGGGAGAATTTTCCGCAGGTAAAACATATAAATCGGCCTGAACCAGCGCTGGGGTTGGGAAAATTCCAAAACATACAGCTGGCCACCCGGGCGAAGCACCCGTCGCATCTCCCTCAAACATTGGCCTCGGTCGGCCATATTCCTTAAGCCAAAGGATATCGTCACGGCGTCAAAATGACTATCTGCGAGCGGAAGGTCCATCCCATCGCCTTGTTGAAAGCCCAGCCGTAAGTGGCTTTCTGGGTATGTGGCCTGCTGTTTTATCACGGCCTCGTCTAACATGGGTTGGCAGAAATCCATGCCTGTTATGGATTTAGCTGATTTCACTGTTTGGCTTAGTGCAAATGCGACATCACCGCTTCCGGTGGCCAAATCGAGAATATCGCCCGGCTCGGAACGGTTGACAGCTTTCACCAAGGTCCGCCTCCACCACAAATCCACGCCACAACTCAACAGTCGATTAGCCAGGTCATATCGTCCAGCGATACGGGCAAACATTGAGTTGACGGCATTAGGGTCTGGCATGGTGCAGGGTAAAAGGAGGCTTTTTCACGTCTTTTTCAATGACATCCGAGTCATATTCATTGACGCAATCATGGAACTGCTAGTAGTTTAGGAAGTCTCTTACCGGTTGTAATAAGCGAAAGGAAAATATCATGTCCAACAATCTGACGAAGCGAGAAATCGTCCTCGAAATTTACAAGAAGACCGGCTTTCCCCAAAAGCAAGTGGTCGATACGGTTCAATTGACCCTCGATATCATACAGAAGGCCTTGGCCGCTGGGCGTAATGTCGAGTTGCGCAATTTTGGTGTGCTTGAGGTCCAAGTGCGCAAATCACGCATCGGCCGCAATCCGAACAAACCCGAGGCCGAAGTGGTTATCCCGCAACGGGCCGTGGTGAAATTCAAGTCTGGCAAAATTCTCAAGCAACAGCTCAAGAAGATCGACCTCGCAACCCTGTCCGCGCCGAGCGCCGCAGAGCCATCTGAGGATATTTGATTAAAATTTGTATTCAATGAGGCGAGGCCGGGACTATTCCCGGCCTTTTTATTGCCTAAAATTTAGAGTGGCGCGGGTCTGGATCGACCCGCAATTTCCCAATTTCCATGGCCACCTTTCAGTCATTGCCCGGTTTCCGGGATTTCTATCCGGACGACCTCTCCCGTCGTAATTACATCTTTCGTCTCTGGCGGCAGACAGCCTCGGCTTTTGGGTTCTCCGAATACGATGCCCCGGTGCTTGAACCGCTCGACCTCTACAAGGCGAAGTCGGGGGATGAAATCGAGGCGCAGCTATTCAGTTTCACTGACAAGGGGGGGCGGGAAGTGGCTTTGCGTCCGGAAATGACACCCACGGTTTGCCGGCTGGTCGGCGCCAAGGCGAACGCGCTGAAGCGTCCGATCAAATGGTTTAGCATCGCCGAATTTTACCGTTACGAGCGGATGCAAAAAGGGCGGGGCCGTTGTTTCAATCAACTCAACGCGGATATCTTCGGTGAACCGGGACCGGAAGCCGAATTAGAATTGCTCGCACTGTTGGTGCAGAGCCTGTGCAGTTTTGGTCTCACGTCAGAGGACTTCTATGTCCGTTTGAGTGATCGCAATCTGTGGTTTTTCTATTTGGAAGCCCTGGGTCTGGACGAAGCTAGAATCCGGGGTGTGCTCGGGGCGGTCGATCGCTATGAGAAATACGGCGAGGACGCATTCAAGGGCTACACCGAGCAGTATGGTGCACTGGATCCCGAGCTGAAAGCGAAGGTTATCGGATTCCTGCAAATCAAGTCATTGGCGGCCCTGGAAGAAACCCTCGCCACCATGACGGATGATAAAATTACCGCACGTTTGGCTGACTGGCGGTCATTGTTGGGCAGCTTGGATGCGATGGGCCTTTCGCAATTCATCCAGGTTGATTTTGGCGTAGTGCGTGGCTTGGCCTATTATACCGGATTTGTTTTCGAAGCCTTTGATCGCAAGGGCGAGCTACGGGCCATTGCCGGCGGCGGCCGTTATGATGATCTGGTGGCAAAGCTCGGTGGTCCCGATTTGCCGGCGGTTGGTTTTGCGATCGGGGATATGACCTTTGCGCTGTTGCTGGAACAGCGCGGACTCATGCCGGCCATGGTCCAAACCGTGGACGTGTATTGTGTGATTGGTGGCCCGGCAGAACGGACGGCGGCATTTGCAGCCATCCAGTCGTTACGTGCGTCCGGATTCCGGGTGGAATACCCACTCAAGGACGTGGCCTTTGGTAAGCAATTCAAAGCCGCGAGTGAAGCAGGCGCGCGACTGGCCCTGATTTACGGCAGTGACGAACTGGCCAAAGGCGTCGTGAAACTACGTGATATGAACGATCGTTCAGAGCGTGAAGTGCCAATTGCCGAGATTGTGTCCGCGGTTCGTGACACTCTCAGCGGCTAACTTTCTAGATCACTCGGACCAAACGCCTGCGGGAGTAATTCCGTGATGACGCAGTCAAGTTTGTCTCGGCCCTTACAGGTGGAAATAACGCGTGCTGCCGGTCCAAATTCGTAGATAACCTGACGACAGGCTCCACAGGGTGCGGTGGGCTTGGGTGTCGGGGTGTAAACCGCCACGCAAGCTAATCGCAGCGGTTTTTCCATGCTGGCGACGGCATTGAATATGGCGGTTCGTTCCGCGCAGTTGCAAAGACCGTATGAAGCGTTCTCCACATTACAGCCTGTGTATATCTTACCACTTTGAGTAAGAATTGCGGCACCGACCTTGAATTTGGAATAGGGGGCGTAGGCCTTTGTTGACGCTTGTTTGGCCGCTGCAGACAGTTTTGCCAACTGGGCGGATGTCGGTGTTTTCACAGGCCAAGTTCCTGTTTTACCTCGGTGAACTTCTCAATCGCAAAGGTGAGGTCTTCCTTGCTGTGCGCAGCCGATACTTGCGTGCGGATTCGTGCGGTGCCTTGTGGCACTACGGGATAAAAGAAACCAACGACATAAACTCCCTTTTCCAGCATCCGGTTGGCGAATTTCTGGGATAGGGCGGCGTCGCCTAACATCACTGGCACAATTGGATGGGTTCCCGGTTTGATCGTCAGTCCTGCTTGGGTCAGACCCTCCCGGAAGAATCGCGTATTGTCCTCGAGCTGGTCGCGGAGCTCGGTTGAGCGACTTAGCAGTTCCAAACACTTGATGGAGGCGGCGGCGATGGTAGGTGCCACCGTATTGGAAAACAAGTAAGGGCGGGAACGCTGACGTAACAGATCGATGATGGATTTGCGTCCGCTCGTATAGCCACCACTGGCGCCACCGAGCGCCTTGCCGAGTGTGCCGGTGATGATGTCGACGCGATCCATCACCCCGCAATGTTCGTGAGTGCCGCGTCCGGTCTTGCCCATGAAACCCACGGCGTGGCTGTCATCGACCATCACCAATGCACCATACTTGTCTGCCAGATCGCAGATCCCTTGCAGATTGGCGATAAAGCCATCCATGGAAAACACCCCGTCGGTGGCGATGAGTTTGAAGCGGGCTTGCTTGGACTCCGCCTCTTTCAACTTTGCTTCGAGGTCTTCGAGATTGTTGTTTTTGTAGCGATAGCGCTTAGCCTTGCAGAGGCGCACGCCGTCGATAATCGAGGCATGATTGAGCTCATCGGAAATGACGGCATCCTCCGGACCGAGCAGGGTTTCGAATAGACCGCCATTGGCGTCGAAGCACGACGTGTAAAGGATCGTATCCTCCATGCCCAGAAAGCGGGAAAGCGCTGCCTCGAGATCCTTGTGCAACTGCTGCGTGCCGCAGATAAAACGCACTGATGCGAGACCGTAGCCCCAGCGATCCAGCGATTCGCGGGCGGCTGTTATCAACTCGGGATTATCCGCCAATCCGAGGTAATTGTTGGCGCACATGTTCAGCACCTTTTGCCCACTGGCCACTGCGATATGCGCAGTTTGATGCGTGGTGATGATTCGTTCGCGCTTGTAGAGGCCAGCCGATTCAATGTCGGCGAGAGTTTTGTCCAAGTGGGTCTGAAATTCGGGCGTCATATGGTTAGTCCCATTTCAGCACGATTTTACCGCTTTTGCCCGAACGCATCAAATCAAAGGCCTCTTGGAATTCCGTATAGTGAAACCGGTGGGTGATCACGGGTGAGATATCCAGGCCACTTTGGATCATCGAAGTCATCTTATACCAGGTTTCATACATTTCCCGGCCGTAAATGCCCTTGATCGTGAGCATATTGAAAACGACCTTGTTCCAATCGACCGCCGCTGATGCCGGCATGATGCCCAGCAGCGCAATGCGCCCGCCGTGGGCCATGTTGTCGATCATGTCATTGAGGGCCCGTGGATTGCCGGACATCTCCAAGCCGATATCAAAGCCTTCGCGCATCCCGATGCTCTTTTGCACGTCGGGCAGTTTTTCCTTGGACACATCGACCGTGCGCGTCGCGCCCATCCGGGTGGCGAGAGCCAGGCGATCTGGATTCACGTCGGTCACGACAATTTTACGCGCACCACAGTGCTTGGCGATGGCCACGGCCATGCAACCGATGGGTCCCGCCCCGGTGATGAGCACGTCTTCACCCACGAGATCATATTGCAAAGCCGTATGGGTCGCGTTACCGAGGGGGTCGAAACAGGAAAGGATGTCGAGGGGGATGGCGGGATCGACGTGCACGGCATTGCTGGCCGGGATGCACAGGTATTCTGCAAAGGCACCGTCACGGTTTACACCTACGCCTTTGGTGTCTTTGCAGAGATGGCGGCGACCGGCGAGACAGTTGCGACACACGCCGCACACGATGTGGCCTTCGCCGTCGACGAGATCGCCCTTTTTGTAGCCCTGCACATTGGCCCCAACTTCTTCGATCGTGCCGACAAACTCATGTCCGACTACCATCGGTGGCTTGATGGTCTGTTCTGCCCAGGAATCCCAGTTGTAGATGTGAACGTCCGTGCCGCAAATTGAGGTCTGTTTGATTTTGATCAGGACATCATTGATGCCCGGTTTGGGCACCGGCACCTCTGTCATTTGCAGTCCTTCTCCGGGACTCAATTTAGCAATGGCTTGCATGGTTCTATCGGGCATGGGTCAGAGTGTGTGTGAGTCGGACCTAGAAACAACTCCTAAGCCGATTTGGTGTCCGTTCTAAGCCCCGTTAATGTCCCGGTTCACTCGGCGAATAGTTGCGCGCCTTCCAAGGCCAGCAACCGCAATTTGGTTTTGATTCCGCCCGCTCCGGAAAAGCCGGTCATTTTCCCGTCCGCCGCAACGACTCGATGACAGGGCACCAACAGTGGCCAGGGATTGGCTCCGAGCGCCACTCCTACCGCTCGACTGGCTCCGGGCGGGTGCCCGATATGGCGTGCAATATCGCCATAACTACAGGTGGAACCAGCTTTGATCGTCAGGGTTTGCCGGTAAACTTGGCGTTGAAAGTCTCCGACTTCGGCAAAGGCGTAGGGCAGGGTCGTGAAGTCTTGAAATATTCCACCCAAGTGAGCGTGCACCCGGTCAATGATGGCCGCGACCCATGGTTCCGGAGTGACACTGGGCGGCAGCTTGCCACCGACAAAAGTAAAACCGGTGATTGCTGCTCCTGACCAACTTATCCCCATGGGGCCGACTGTTGTATCAAAATGGGTGGCGGGCATGGAAATCGTTAGGGTTTGCATCCCAGACAACCTCCCATTGCTCTCAAAATCAACCTTATGGAAAACCGGTTTTACAATGCGTTCGATGCCGAATCGTTTGGCGGCCCGCGCAAGGCGGATTACCGCAGCCCGTTCCAGACTGACCGCGACCGCATCATCCATGCGCATGCCTTCCGCAAACTCCAATCGAAGACGCAGGTTTTCCTTTCGGGGGAGTATGATTTTTACCGCACCCGGCTGACTCATTCCATCGAGGTATCCCAGATCGGCCGTTCCATCTGCCAATTCTTACGCACCCAGGGCGGACCGATGCAGCCGGATTTTCATATTGATAGTGATCTGGTTGAGGCCAGCTGTCTGGCCCATGATCTGGGCCATCCTCCCTTCGGTCATTCCGGTGAACGCACCCTCCAAGAGTTGATGATCAAGTGGGGTGGATTCGAGGGCAATGCCCAGACCCTGCATCTGCTGACGGCGACCATCTTTCAAAACGAATCGGGTGTTCGCGGCATGCGTCCTACCCGGGCGTTATTGGATGGGGTGCTGAAATACAAAAAACTATTCACCGAATACACCAAGCCACCGTCCAATCACTTCATCTACGATTCGCAGTTGCCGGTCCGTGAATTTGTTTTTGGGAATAAACCGATCCCCAAAAACCTGCACAAAGACGAAGCACTCAACGAATTCAAGAGCATCGAATGCCAGATCATGGATTGGGCCGATGACGCAGCCTATTCACTCAACGATATTGTGGATGGGGTGAAGGCGGGATTCCTTACCGCGGACAGCGTGGAGGAATGGGCGGAGGGTCAGGCCATCGGACCTGAGGAACAGCAACATCTTGATCGACTCTTCAATGCGATGAAAACCGATCGGATGGAGGGTATCTTCGGCGCCAGGATCGGTGGATTCATTCAAGCCTGCCGCTTGCGTGAACGGAAAAATTTCATGTCAACGCAGACCAACCGCTATCGGTTTGAACTGGTAGTGGCTGATACCGCCCTGCGTGAAGCCCTGTTCTTCAAGACCATGGCAAATGATATCATTTTCGAAAGTCCCCAACTGCAACAAATGGAGCATAAGGCCAGGCGAGTGCTCTTCGATTTGTGGGGTTCCATTTGGAGCAATTACGTCGATAAGGGTGCGCGTGTAATCAACATCCTTCCCGCCCAAACCGGTCGGCTGATCGATGCGGCAAAAACGCGGCCCGAAAAGGCCCGAAGGATTTGTGATTACCTCTGTGGTCTGACGGACGGCACAATCGTGCTTACCTACCGCCGGTTGTTTGATCCCGAATTCGGTTCGATCCACGATCTTAGCTGACCTGAGAACTTGGCGTTGGTGGCAGGTGGCCCTTGGCAACTGCTTCATCGATCATTTTCAGGGCGTATTCCCACAAAAGTGGCGAACCTTTGGCGATGTGGGCATTCCGCGCGACGACCCGATCGTGGGTGATCCCGTGTTTGCGCCAAGCATGTCCCTCCGTAAGGCAGTTCAATAACATGGGGTGGAACCGGTCGCAGGCCGCAGCGAATTTGGCTTCGGGGGTTACCTGAGCCTCAAATTCATCCCACAACGAGCGAAAATCTGCGGTTTGATCTTTGGGCAAAAGACCGAATATCCGTTCAGCGGCCTTGGCCTCGCGTTCATGCTGATAGACCATCAGCTTCGTGTCGTAGGCGAAGGTATCGCCCGCATCGATCTCAACCAGATCGTGAATCAGGACCATTTTGAGCACCCGCAGCACATCCAAGGGTTGGTGGACGGAATGTTCAGCCAAAGTCATCACCATGAGGGCGAAGTGCCAGGAGTGCTCGGCGTCGTTCTCGGGCCGCCGGCTTTGCGTCAGGATGGTTTGCCGATAGATTTCCTTCAGTTTGTCCGCTTCGATTAGGAAGCGCATCTGGCGTTCGAGCCGGTCGTTGGGGGTCAGCATGGTTTTAACCAATTCAGCGGTTGGAAACACGGCGAGTCCAGAGTGTCATATTGCCTATTTTCCCGAGGTGGCTGGCAATATGTGTCATAGCCTCGGGGGCGGGGCTCCCAGACCGGGATTTTTCTTTGCGTTTATGGGGCGGATGAATTTTCACTGAGAGCCTTTTTCCCTAATGAAAGTCCTCGTAGCCGATAAAGTATCACCCAAAGGAGTTGAATACCTGCGTCAACAGCCAGGTTTGGAAGTTATTGAGGCCTATGGTTCCACTCCCGAGCAGGTGCTGGCACTGGTGGCCGACGTGCATGCAATTGTCGTTCGTAGCGAAACCAAGATCACCGCCGAAGTCATCGCGGCCGCTCCGTTGTTGAAAGCAGTCGGTCGGGCCGGGGTAGGCGTGGATAATGTCGATGTTGAGGCCGCTACGGAGCGCGGGGTCATCGTCATGAACACGCCATCGGGCAACACGATCGCCACGGCGGAATTGACCTTTACTCACATTCTTTGCGGTGCCCGTCCGGTGCCGCAGGCCGCCGGGTCGATGAAGGCTGGCAAATGGGATCGCAAAAGTTTCTCCGGCATAGAGCTGTTTCGCAAAACCCTCGGGGTGGTGGGTCTCGGCCGCATTGGGAGTGAAGTGGCGAAGCGCGCCCAAGCCTTTGGCATGCGCGTCATCGCCTATGATCCCTATCTGGCGCCGAGCCGCGCCAAGGCGATGCAGGTCGAAGGGGTGACCCTCGATCAATTGCTGGCGGAGAGTGACTATATCACCGTTCACATGCCGCTCACGGACTCGACCCTTCACATGATCGACGAGGCGGCCCTCGCAAAATGCAAAAAAGGGGTGCGCCTATTCAATTGCGCTCGCGGTGGCATCATTAAGGAGGCCGCTTTGATTGCGGGTTTGAAGTCCGGTCAGGTGGCGGCGGCCGGTCTGGACGTTTACGAGGATGAGCCATTGGCGGCCGATAGTGAACTGCGCACCTTGCCCACACTTAGCCTCACGCCGCATCTGGGTGCTTCGACCGCCGAAGCTCAGGAAAGCGTCGGCATTGAGATTGCCGAACAGATTGTCGATGTGCTGAAGGGGGGAGTGATTCGCAACGCGGTTAATATGCCGTCGTTGGATGCCGCTACACTCAAGGTGCTCGGTCCTTATCTCGACCTGGGCCAGAAACTCGGCTCGTTGGTCCAACAGATGGGGCCATCCCAAATCGACGCGCTCAATATTACTTACTGGGGGCGGATTGTGGATCTCGACGCCAATTCGGTCACGCGCGCGATCCAACGCGGGTTTCTACGCAAAATCAGCGGTGACTCGGTCAACTTCGTCAACGCCCCCGTCGCTTTGCAACGCCTCGGCGTGAAGGTGAACGTGCTCAAGTCCACCGATGAAGTGGATTACACGGAGTTGGTTTCGGTCGAAGCCGTCGCCGGCGACGGCGTGGTCTGTGCCGCCAAAGGCACCCTGATTGGCAAGACGGGCAAGCCTCGCATCGTTGAAATCAACAATCGCGAGGTTGAAGTTGAGGCTGATGGAAAATTGCTTGCGATCGAGAATCACGACGAGCCCGGTATGATCGGCTACGTCGGCACTTTGCTCGGTAAGGACGGAGTCAACATTGCCAACATGTCTTTGAGCCGCAAAGAGCCCGGCCAAACCGCGCTCATGGTGATCAATTTGGACAGTGAACCCAGCCCCGAAGCCCGGGCTGAATTAAAGTCGCATCGCGCCATCAAACTAGCAAAATTTGTGCAGCTCTAAATTTCGGCATGATCGTTTTCATCCTTTTTACCGGCTTGATTGGTTACCTGTTGGGCGCTTTGCCCTTCGGTTACCTTGTCGCGCGGTCCAAAGGCGTGGATATATTTACGGTCGGCAGCAAAAGTCCCGGCGCGACCAACGTCCGCCGCGTGCTTGGTAAGGGACCCGGCAATCTGGTTTTTCTACTGGATGTCCTCAAAGGTGCGGTTGCGAGTTCCTGGGCCCTGTTACAGTATGCGCCGCTGGATGTCGTGTATGATTTAAGCGACTGGGGCTTGGATTTACAGGGCCAGATAGTCGGTGTGGCATGGGTGCCACTCGGCATTGCCGGTCTGGTGGGTGCCATGCTCGGTCATAGCTTTTCCTGTTTCACCAAATTTAGGGGAGGAAAGGGAGTGGCCACAGGCGCGGGTGGATTTTTTATGGTCATGCCCGTGAGTGCCTTGATCGCTGCAGTGGTCTGGGTGCTGGTCTTTTTGATTTCCCGCTACGTCTCGCTCGCTTCCATGATTTCGGCGGCAACCTTGCCATTCTCTGCTTGGGCACTGGGACGACCTGCCTCAGCCATCATCATCGCCTCATTCATCGCGGCATTTGTGATTTTTCGTCACCGGGCAAATTGCAGCCGTTTGCTCAACGGCACTGAAAATCGTTTTGTGAAAAAGAAACCGGATGGTCCCGTCGCATGAGCAAAAAAACCGTTATCAACATCGGGCTGTGCGGATTCGGCACAGTAGGGCAGGGTGTCTGGAAGCACCTGAGCCGAACCCGTGCGGAATTGGAATCACGTCTTGGGGTGGGCTTGGAAATTCGGTCAATCGCGGTTCGTAATCCTCGCCGGAAACGCACGGTCAAAATCCCGGTCCGAAAACTTGCCGCCGATGCCCTGGCAATCGCCAACGATCCTAAGATTGATATTGTTTGTGAATTGATGGGTGGAACCGATCTGGCCCGGGAGATCACCTTGACCGCATTGCAAGCAGGCAAGGTGGTGGTTTCCGCCAACAAGGCCTTGATCTGCGCCCACGGTGCGGAGATTTTTGCCACGGCCCGGAAGCATGGCGGCCATTTCTTTTTTGAGGCAAGCGTTGCGGGTGGCGTGCCGATTATCAAAGCCCTGCGCGAAGGTCTGGTCGCCAATCGCTTTCCCCATATTTACGGCATCCTCAACGGCACTTGTAATTACATCCTCACGCAGATGGAGGAACGCGACGAGGCCTACGCCAGTGTGTTGGCCGAAGCCAAGGACCTTGGATATGCCGAGGCAGACGAGGCGCTAGATGTCCAGGGTTGGGATGCGGCCCACAAAGCAGCGGTGTTGGCTTGGCTGGCCCATGGTATCTGGGTCCACCCTGACCAGATGATTGTGGAAGGGATCGAGCGGATCACCCCGGCCGATTTCAAGAACGCGACGACTCTCGGCTTCGGTATCAAGTTGCTCGCGATCATCACCCGCGATTTTGCGACGAACGAGCTTTCGGTGCGGGTGCATCCGACCTTGTTGCCCGAGGGCAATGTGATCGCGAATGTCAGCGGAGTCTTCAATGCGATCTCCGTCACCGGCGACGTGGTGGGCACGACCCTCTACATCGGCAAGGGTGCCGGACAGGATGCCACGGCCAGTGCCGTCATCAGCGATATCGCCGACGCGGTGGCGTTGCTCCGCAATGGCAAGGGCGTGCATCTCACCTCGGAGGTTGTGTTGCCCACCGGTGGTCACGTGAAGCTGGCCCCACTGGAGCATATCCGCGGTCGATATTATCTGCGCCTGACGGTGAAAGACGAACCCGGCGTCCTGGCCCAGGTAGCCTCTGTGATGGCCAAGCATCATGTCAGTATCGCGAGTGTTATCCAAAGTTCGGCTGAAGCGGCTGGCACGGCCTCCCTCGTCCTGACCACCCATGAAAGCCATGAACGTGCGATGCGCGGCACCTTGCGCCAATTGTCACGCCTTCGCAGCGTCGTCGACCAACCCTTGCTATTGCGCATCAGTGATTTTAACGCCTGAACTTTCCTGACCATGCCACGCATCGTCCAAAAATATGGCGGCACCTCTGTGGGTGACGTCGAACGCATCAAAAAAGTTGCCGAGCGCATCAAAGCCTCGCGCGACCTCGGCAACGAACTCGTTGTGGTGGTTTCCGCCCGCGCGGGTGTGACCAACGAGCTGATCGCCCGGGCCAAGGCCGTGAGCCCGCACCCGAGCGAACGCGAGCTCGACCAACTGCTGGCAATCGGCGAACAGGAGACCTGTGCCCTGACCGCCATGGCGCTGCATGGATTGGGGGTCGAGGCCGTGAGTTATACGGGTGCCCAGGCCGGTATCTTTACCGACAAAGTCCACACCAAGGCGAAAATCAAAACCATCAACCCAAAGCCGATTGAGCAGGATCTCAAAGCGGGCAAGGTCGTGATTGTGGCCGGCTTTCAGGGCATCAACGAAGAAGGACATGTGACTACTTTTGGTCGCGGTGCCTCGGATCTTACCGCCATCGCTTTGGCCGCGGCTCTCAAGTCGGACAAGTGTGAAATCTACACCGACGTGGATGGCGTTTACACTGCCGATCCTCGCGTGGTGAAGGATGCCTGCAAGCTGGACGAAATCTCCTATGATGAGATGCTCGAACTGGCCTCTTCCGGCTCCAAGGTCATGATGTCGCGTTCGGTCGAGTTCGCGAAGAAATACAATGTCGTTTTCGAAGTCCGCTCCTCATTTAATTACAACCCAGGAACCATCGTGAAAGAAGAAGTCGCTTACATGGAAAAGGTCGTCGTCCGCGGCGTCGCCGTCGACAAGGATCAAGCCAAGATCATCGTCAGCAACATCCTCGATAAACCAGGCTCGGCCGCGCGGGTATTTCGTGCATTGGCGGATGCCAATGTCCTCGTGGACATGATCGTGCAGAACGTCGGTCGTCACGGCATTGCGAATCTTACCTTCACCGTGCCGCAGGGTGATTCACACCGCGCGCAGGTAACCTTGGAGCCTGTCCTTGATGAAATCGGCGGCGGTCAGGTCGCGATACACGAACACATTGCCAAGCTTTCCGTTGTTGGCGTGGGCATGAAGACCCATTCCGGCGTCGCCGCCACGCTGTTCCAGGCCTTGGCCGATGCGGGAATCAATATCGATTTGATCAGCACTTCGGAGATTAAAATCTCCATCGTGATCGATCTGGATCGGGCCGATGAAGCCGCTCGTTTGACCCACGAGGTGTTTGAACTCGACCAGCTCGGCAAGTGAACCGGCTGCAACTTTGTTGCTGAAATGCGCTACGTATCGACTCGCGGCCAGGCTCCCAAGCTTGGTTTCTCCGATGCCGTAGCCACTGGATTGGCGCCGGATGCGGGACTCTACGTCCCGGAAAAGCTGCCCGATTTGTCTGCCTCATGGCCACAGTGGGCTGGGCTGTCTTACGCGGATCTTTGTTTCGAATTCATGCGCATTTTCGCGTCGGATATCCCATCTGATGTGCTGCGCGATATCGTCACCAAATCTTACACGAAGTTTGACCATCCCGAGACCGCGCCGCTGATCCAACTTGATCCCAGGACCTATGTCTTGGAGCTGTTTCACGGTCCGACCCTGGCGTTCAAGGACTTTGCCCTGCAATTGCTCGGCAATCTCTACGAGCATCAATGTGCCGGTCGCAAACAGACCATCAATGTGCTCGGTGCCACCTCGGGTGACACGGGCGCGGCCGCGATTCATGGTTTGATCGGCAAACCGGGCACGGCTATTTTTATTTTGTATCCTGATGGTCGCGTCTCGCCCTTGCAGGAACGGCAGATGACGTGCACCGGCGCGGATAATGTCCACGCCCTTGCGATTAATGGTTCCTTTGACGATGCCCAGTTGGCCTTGAAGGAATTGTTTGCCGATCAGGCATTCCGCACCACGCACCGGTTATCCGCCGTCAACTCGATCAACTTGGCCCGGGTTCTCGCGCAATGCGTCTATTATCTGTATGCGTGGTTACGACTGCCGGTCGCTGATCGCGCGAAGGTGGAGTTTGTGGTGCCGACGGGTAATTTCGGGAATGTGCTCGCGGGTTGGTGGCTGCAAAAAATGGGGGTCCCGATAGCGGGATTCAAATTGGCGACCAATCAGAACGACATTCTCTACCGACTCTTCACCACCGGCGAATACAGGGTGTCAGCGGTGGAGCCCAGTCTGGCACCTTCCATGGATATTCAGGTCGCCTCCAACTTCGAGCGCTTCCTTTATTACAATCTCGGAGAGGATTCTGAGCGGTTGCGGGCGGTGATGGCGGTCTTCAAGCAAACCGGCGCTTATCGTTTTGAGAACTTTGACGCGGATACACTCTCGGCGTCGCGTTGTCCCGATGCGGAAATCCCGGGCATCATCCGCCGCGTCCATCAGCAATTCGGTTACGTGGTGGACCCGCACACAGCCTGTGCTTTCAAGGAACTTTCGCCCGAGCGGGTGAGCGTGGTGCTGGCCACGGCCAGCCCGGCGAAGTTTCCCGACACGATTCAGGCTGCTATCGGGATAGAACCGACACACCCAAGCTTGGAACGGCTCAAAGAGTTGCCGATCGTGAAGCATTGCGTCGCAGCATCGCCGCAGGCGATTGCTGATTTTGTCGTCAAGCATACAGTGTAAGCGCATGGCCGGCCTAGGCGTATCATTTTATTGCGCGCAGGACATTTAACAGGCGATATGACGGTATGTTAGCCAAGTCCGACCCTACGAGCCAAGCCGCACTCTGGAAGGTGAAGTTGCTTGCGACAGGCATCGTCCTTGCGGTGGTGCTGGCCTATGCCAACTCGATATCGGCACCCTTTATTTTCGATGATCACCGCGGGATTATTGTGAACCCTACGATCCGTCACCTCTGGCCGTTGCAGGAGGTGTTCATGCCGCCGGCCAAGGCAACAGGCGCCGGTGGACGCCCGGTGGTGAATCTTACCCTGGCGCTGAATTATGCTATCGGTGGACTTGATGTGCGTGGCTATCATCTGTTCAACATCGCCATTCATGCGTGTGTAGCGTTGTTGCTGTTTGGACTCGTGCGACAGACGTTGCTGCTGCCGGGGGTGCGCGAGCGGTTTGGCACGGTGGCATTGCCGTTGTCTGCCAGCATGACGCTCTTATGGGCTTTGCACCCGTTGCAGACTGAATCGGTGACCTGTGTGATCCAGCGAACAGAGCTGCTCGGCAGTTTGTTCTACCTGCTGACCCTTTATGCCTTTGTCAGGAGCTTGACGGCGGACAGACCTGAGCGGTGGCTGGCGTTGAGTATTACCGCGAGTTTTATCGGGATGGCCGCGAAGGAAATCATGGCGACTGTTCCGGTCATCGTGTTGCTTTACGATCGCGCTTTTGTTGCCGGGACTTTGCGCGAGGCATGGACCCGCCGAAAGCGCTACTATCTCGGTCTGGCCGCCACGTGGTCGTTGTTGTTCATACTTGTGCTGCTGAACGACAGTCGCGGCGGTATCGTCGGCTTTGGGTTGGGTATGAGTGCATGGGATTACGCCCTGACGCAATGTGGCGCGATCATCATGTATCTGAAACTCTCACTATGGCCGCATCCGCTGGTGCTGGATTATGGCGCCGAGGTGGTGTCCGGCATTGGCGAGGTTTGGTGGCAGGGCGTGTTGTTGCTCGGGCTCGTGGGGCTGACTCTGTGGGCGGTGGCGCGCCGTCCGAAAGTGGGTTTCGTGGCCTTCACGGCGTTTGCGGTGCTGGCACCAAGTTCGAGCTTCGTGCCGCTTACAACCCAGACCATGGCGGAGCACCGCATGTATCTCCCATTGGCGGGGGTGCTGCTGTTGATAATACTATGGTGTTGGCAAAAGTGGCGGCGTTGGACGATTCCGGTGGCAACTGGCGTGGCATTGCTGGCGGGGATTGGGACCGTCATGCGAAATCAGGATTACCAATCAGAAGTCTCCATCTGGACTGATACCGTGACGAAACGACCTGAGAATGCGCGGGCGCAGGTGGGCCTGGGCAGTGCATTGGGCAGTGCGGATCGCGTGGATGAAGCAATCACGCATTATCAGGAGGCGATCAGGATGAAGCCGAACTACCCCGACGCGGAGTTCAACCTGGGAAATGCCTATTACAAGCAGGGCGATTTCCCGTCGGCGGTGCAGCACTATAGTCGGACGGTCGAACTCAAGCCTGACTATCCCGACGCACATTATGGGCTTGGCTACTGCCTGTTTCGCTTGGGCCGCCTTGATGAAGCGATTATGCATTACCGGCGGGCGGAGGAATTGCGACCGGATGATCCGGTGGTTCTCCGCAGCTTTGCCAGTGCATTGATGATTGCGCGGCATTTTGATGAAGCCAAGGTCCGCTATGAACGGTTGCTGGCATTGACCCCAAATGACGCGGGTGCCCGCGGCGAATATGGCGCGATGCTGGCGCAGGCGGGATCGATCGATGAGGCCATTCAGCAACTGGAAATTGTGCTGCGCATTGAGCCGGACAACCGCGTGGCACGCTTTCCGCTGGCTTTGCTTTACATCCGCACAAACGACGACAAAGCGGCTGAGCGGCACCTTGCGATTTTGCTGAAACAGGATCCGCAGTTTGCCGAGGCGCACAATACGCTGGGCGAACTGCTGTTGCGGCAGGAGCGGTGGACTGAGGCGGTTGCACAGTTGCAGGAAGCAGTCCGCTTGAAACCCGATTTCGCCGTGGCCCGACGTAACCTTGAGCGGGCGGAACTGTTGCGCGACCTGCGCGCCCGATGACGGGCCCGGTTAGAGCAACGGTGCCAGCAGCCGGCTGAGATCCTCCGCCAGGCCACCCAGCAGTTTGTAGCGCGGAGGCTGTGTTTTCGCCAGATCGGTGGAGGCTGCGATCAGGGTCTGCGCCCACGCGGTCATGGCCTTCACCTCAATGGAGGAATGCACGATGACGCCGATCTCGAAATTCACGAACAGGCTGCGCAGGTCGAAATTTGCCGAGCCAAACAGGGCGATGCAATCATCCACGACGGTCGCCTTGCTGTGCATCATGCCCGGGCCAAACAGCCGCACCGTCACGCCGGCGCGGTGCAATTCGCGCAGATAGTGTTTCCGGGCGAAGTCCGTAATCGGATGATTGGATTTCGCCGGCACGACCAGGGTGATGGCGCAACCCGAACGGGCCTTGACGATCAGCGACCTGAGCAACACTTCGTCCGGGATGAAATAGGGCGTGATGATGACGATGCTTTTTTCGGCTGACTGCACCATGGCCAGCAGGCCTTCATACAAGGGGTCGCCGTTCACATCCGGCCCGCTGGCGATAATCTGCAATTCGGCATTGCCGCGAGGTTGGCAGGATGCCTCGACCGAGATTTCGGCCCTCAGATCGTCGGCCGATTGACGGCTGGCAAAGGCCCAGTCAGCGATGAAGACGTCGTTGAGCAGGGCCGCCGCCGGCCCGGCCAGCCTGGCGCCGAAGTCGGACCAACGTTTCCGCCGCTTCGCCGGTCCCATGTATTCGGCGGCGATGTTGTGGCCGCCGATCAGTGCAATGTTATGGTCAAATACGGCGATCTTGCGGTGATTGCGCAGGTTGGCTGAGCCCCGCGACGTGAACGGCAGCACCGGCATGAACCAAGCCACTTCACCTCCAGCCTTGACGATGGGGGCCAGGAAACTGCGGCTCACAAACATGCAACCGACGGAATCGAGCAGGAGCCGCACCTTGACGCCCTCGCGTGCGCGCTGGGTCAGCAGTTTGACAATGCGCTTCCCGGTGTCGTCACGGCCCAAAATGAATGTCATGATATGTATCGTGTGGGTGGCCGACAAAATCTGCTCCTCGAGCGCGGCAAAGGCCGCTTCGCCCGTAGTCAGGACTTCCATGCCGTTGCCGGCGACCGGCTTCGAGCCCCCGGTGGCTGCGACAACCTGGGCGATGGGGCGGTGGGTGCAGGAGGCCTCCATGGTTTCCGGTCCGGGCAAGGTCGGTGAAATCCGATTTTTGCGGGCCATCAGCTTGCGCAGCTTTCGCCCACCAAAGAGCAAATACAGCGGGACACCCACGTAGGGGATCAGCACGATCCCCATCAACCAGGCCACGGTATTGCCCGGTTGCCGTTTCTCGCTCATCAGCCGTGCGATCAGGAAAACGGCCAGTAAAACCCCCCAATGGTCAGGAAATGGGGCAGCAAGCCGTCACGAATGGGATGCTTTATCAGGTCGATCATAGGTACGGTAAAGAAACTCCAAACAAGGTTCTACCCACGTGGGGACAAGACGATGCTAAAAAAACCTTGAACTTACGGCCATGAGTCGCGAATTTCCGCCCTCTTCGTTTGGTAGGATACTCAAGTGGCCAACGAGGGGAGACTGTAAATCTCCTGGCTTACGCCTTCCCTGGTTCGAATCCAGGTCCTACCACCACTTTTGGCCCCGTTTGCTCCGCAAGCGGGGCCTTTTTGCGTTTAAAGGCCGGTTGCATACCCAAGGAGACTACCAGAAGCGTCAAAAGTGAGTTGGCCGGCATCAATATCGCGGCTATCAAGGGATTGATGTGTCCAGTTACGGCGAATCCGACCGCGAGCAGATTATAAAACACCGAGAACGTGAGGATGGCGATTTCCGTGCGACGGCGGAGCGCATTGATTTCGAACAAGGCCCGGATGCCGCCAATGCCCTGGCCCAGGTAATAAAAATCAGCCTTTTGGGCCAAAATATCGCGGTGAATTATCGGCGTGCCGCGACAGTAGGCCGCATCGAAGGCGAGGCTGTCATTCGCTCCGTCGCCCAACATCAAGGTGTCCTCGCGATCATGCTCCTGCAACCACGCCGCCTTGGCCTGTGGCGTCAGCTCTCCCAAACCACACCCGGCGGGTAGATCCAATGCCGCCGCCAAATTCTTCACCTTGTCCGTTTGGTCTCCGCTGAGAATCTGCAATGCAAGTCCACGACTGCGCAGGGCCGCGATTTCGCTCCTTACATCGGGTCGCACACTGACAAATGTGTGGAATTGGGCGACGGGTTTTCCATTTTGGGCCAGCACCGTGGCCCCGGTGGATCTATTTGAAGTCTTCCATCCGTCTCGCCCAAGTGACCACTCATCCAACTCGACTCCTTGCCCGACGGTTTCTCGGATCGTGCCCGGAATGATTTCCGGCGCCGGACCGGTGGAAAGCAGTGTCTCGAGCAGACATTGACTGTGACCTGACCTCGCTATTTTGAGCCACCTTTGATGTTAGTCTGGGCCCCAGAAAGGACCCAGACCATGAAAGGTAAAAGACATACGACAGAAGATAAGATCCGCATCCTGCGGGCTGCCGATGGCG
>Ga0222714_10000739_pt1 | contig 37232 bp, 37 predicted proteins | sample C33_3DmetaG_FD_165048 | JGI IMG/M metagenome (GOLD analysis project Ga0222714, IMG submission 165048) | Estuarine water microbial communities from San Francisco Bay, California, United States - C33_3D | ecosystem: Environmental > Aquatic > Marine > Unclassified | place: USA: California...
GGAGATTGTTACATTGCTCATCCTGCTGCATGGGATAAAATACTTACTGCTGATGAGGCTGTAGCGTTGTTCAATGGAGCAGATGCTAGATCTATACAAGGTGATTCTTTGATTTTCTATGTGCCAGATATGGGCGCAAATTCAACAACAGACCGCGATATCATTGGCGGAAGAACTTCTACTGTGTATAATGCTCCTGGTAGAGCATTTGGTCCGCCAAAATTTAAGAAAAGATCTGCTGCAGCGTATATCAGCACATATTAGGATAAGAATAGTTTCATATAAATACTGTATTGATACATAATTAGGTGTAAAATGGCTGGTAGATTTAGAGCAAATACATTAGCGTTGACAACTTCGTCAACTGAGATATATCAGTGTCCCGCTGGTGTTGATGCGTCAATACATGGACTGGTAATTACAAATACCACAGCGTCAAACGCTACATTTGGAATCACTTTATATAAAGCAACACCTTCTCCAGCTACTACTACCACAATTGCTTCTGATATTTTCGTTGCCAATAATTCAGCCTATAATTGGGCTCGTCCTATTAATCTAAATGCTGGAGATATTGTATCTCTATCAGCAAACATTGATAGTCGTCTAGTTGCTGTTGCATCAACATATGAAGCCAATGCAGTCAAGCAAGGATATACTATTCAAGGCGATTTTAGTGGTGCTACATCTTATGGCACGAATGATGTTGTTGCCTACAGCGGCACAAGTTATATTGCAATACAACCATCTAGTGGCGTCACTCCAGGAACTGATGCTAGTAAGTGGATGATATTTGGTACGGAAGGTGCACAAGGTAAGCAGGGTGCACAAGGCGTGCAAGGTGCTCAAGGACCACAGGGGCTCACTGGTCTGCAAGGACCGCAGGGTGTTCAGGGTGTACAAGGTCCACAAGGTGTTGAAGGAGCGCAGGGTGTTGCTGGTGCTCAGGGTGTGCAAGGAAGGCAAGGACATCAAGGTCCGCAAGGTGTTCAAGGCGTCCAAGGTCCACAAGGATTTCAAGGACACCAAGGTGTGCAAGGTGTTCAAGGTCCACAAGGAGTGCAAGGAGTCCAAGGTCCACAAGGATTTCAAGGACATCAAGGCGTTCAAGGTGTTCAGGGTCCACAAGGTGTTCAAGGTGTGCAAGGACATCAAGGCGTGCAGGGTGTCCAAGGTCCACAAGGAGTTCAGGGTGTACAAGGATTGCCTGGAGAGTATGCAGCAATAGGACTACAGGGTCATCAAGGCGTTCAAGGTGTTCAGGGTCCACAAGGATTTCAAGGTCATCAAGGCGTTCAAGGTGTTCAGGGTCCACAAGGATTTCAAGGACATCAAGGCGTTCAAGGTGTTCAGGGTCCACAAGGATTTCAAGGACATCAAGGTGTGCAAGGCGTCCAAGGTCCACAAGGATTTCAAGGACATCAAGGTGTGCAAGGCGTCCAAGGTCCACAAGGATTTCAAGGACATCAAGGCGTTCAAGGTGTTCAGGGTCCACAAGGTGTTCAAGGACATCAAGGTGTGCAAGGCGTCCAAGGTCCACAAGGTGTTCAAGGAGTACAAGGTCCACAAGGATTTCAAGGACATCAAGGTGTGCAAGGCGTTCAAGGTCCACAAGGTGTGCAAGGCGTTCAAGGTCCACAAGGTGTGCAAGGAAATCCAAGTCCCAAGTCATACACTATTATAAATCCAGTGGCTGGAGATGAGTATACTCTGTTTTACACAGTAACTGATCTGAGTATCTCAGATGTAAATGCTGTGTTAGCTGGAGGCACATCTAGCCCGCAAGTCAGTTACAGTATTAACTCAGGGACAAGTCGCGCAACTACATTAACCTCTCATGTAAACGAAAATGTTGTTAGCAGCACAACAACTTCTGATGCAGCTATCAGCATTATACAAGGTGTGCAGGGTGGAAGATTTGTTTGGGTCAATATTGCTGGAGTTCAAGGAACTGTTCCAGAATTTCATGTTTCATTAAATTTCTAATCATGGCTACTAGAGTATATCTCAGAGAATTTTATTCTGGAGTTGATGCGGCTACTGGAGATGGTTATAAGTTAGCCAGAACAACCAGAGGAAGTTTGTCAACTTCAATAGTAATCAATCCAACAAACGGATCTAATAATTCAGTTTGGACATTAACAGAAGGTGGTTCTGTAACTGCTTGGATTACAGAAGCATTGGAACCGCAAACTATTTCAGGGACAACAACTTTTAATTTTTGGGCTTCGGAAAGTCAAGCGCAACTTAATGCATACGCTTCAGTAGAACTTTTCAAATTACCAAGAGGATCAACTACTGAAACAAGTATTTTTGGTCCTGTTAGAGATGATGTAGAAATGGGTACAACCTCTAGTGCTTTAAATTGGTCTGATACATTAGCCTCAGTATCCTTCAATAAAGGCGATAGAATTGTGATTAAGGCTTTATGCGCTGGTGGTGGAACAGTATCTAACAATGGACCTAGAACTGCCACATTATACTATGGTGGCTCTACTGCAGATGCCGAAGGTGACTCATGGATAGAATTTCCAGATTTAGTATTTCAACAACGAAACATATCAGGAACATAAATGGCTGATTTTCCAGAAAGTCCAACAGTTGGTCAAGTTTTTGTATCCTCAGACTTTACAAATTGGGTCTGGGATGGATACTCATGGAAAGCCACAAACTATGGACTGATCAAGTTACCAGTTTCACAAAACAGTTCGAGCACAATGCTTGCGAACTCTATGAATTTTGTGAACAGCGAAGCAATCATAGCAAATGTCAATTATGATTCTGTCAGCGGAAATGCTAATGTATCAATAGAATGGGTTGAGTTAGTTGATCCTGTAGCCATGTCTTTAATATTTGGCACGGGATCAGAACCAAATCAAGTCATTCTAAAAGGTAACACGGACGAAATACTTTTTAACTATCAAGGTAGAATTGAAGCCAGTCCGTTACTTGAAGCAAACTCCGAGTTACAAACAGTTAATGTTTCAGGAGTTACAAATCGCGCTAATTTAGTTTTCCAAGGATATTATGGTGATCCTGTTTACTACACCAAGATGTGGCAAGATTATCCTGGAAATTTCAACTCAATTATAAGAAGAGCAGGATATGGTGAGGAGCAATGGTTGACAGTTGTTCCGAGTGGTCCTGACACAACGCTTTCGGTTGGATTTTCTGGTAGAGTTGGTGTTGGTACAATAAGCCCTGCTAGAAGTCTTCATATACTGGGTGATGGTACAAATAGCCCACAGTTAAGATTGACATATGAATCTGGAACTTCTGCTATAGAATTGTATGGATCACCTGCATCTGATCAGACCATTTATTTTGGAACCAGCAGCGGTGGTGGGACTACAACGACTCTACCAGGACAGATAATTTACAATAATCCTGCAAATCAGTTTTCGATTGTGACTGATGGTGTAGAAAGAATGCGTATTACCAATACAGCCAATGATGGTAGTGTTGGTATCGGAACAACAACTCCAACATCTAAACTGCACGTTAGTGGTAGGGTTATGATTGATGATGGAGATGGGACTGAATTAGTTGGTGGTGGTAGATTGCAACTTGTTTCTGGTTACGCATCGCCAGTATCTGGTCGTGTTATTATGGGTGATGGCACTGGTTGGCAAATGTATGTTAGTCGCAAAACTGGTGCTGGCGCTTTAGATGATCTGTATACATTTACTGACACTGGCGCATTTAGCGCCACGGGATCTGTGTCAGCTGCTGGCGTAGACTTGGGTGCAACCATATCTGGAGTCCAAGGTCAGATAGCAGGTATACAAGGTCAGATCTCTGGTATTCAAGGATCAATAGCTGGAGTTCAAGGTCAGATTGCTGGTGTACAAACTATAGCAGAATCAGCAGCAAATACTGCGCGAGCATACGCAAATGGCGCAAGCGGAGTACAAAAATCTTTTCTAAATTTCAATCAAAGTGCAAATATATCTACAGCTGTTACAGCAGGAGCTGGCACCTTTGCAGGAAATGCTAACATTTCTTTTGATTTAAGAAATACTAATGTTACTCCTGGATCATACACCTATGCTGCAATCACAGTTGATGAAAAGGGTCGTATAACTGCAGCATCTTCTGGTTCTACTGTTTCAGGTGCGCAAGGTGTTCAAGGTGTGCAAGGACCGCAAGGAATAATTGGAACAGATGGCAGAGGTGTGGGATTGGAGTATGTGTATAATACTGGAACAACAGCACTTCTCGCATCAAGCGGTCAACTTAAATTTAACAACGCTACACCTGTTAATGCAACTAGAGCAAATATCAATGTAACTACATCAGATGCATATTCAGCTGGTAGTTATTTAAATACTTGGAATATTGCTGATGGATCAACAAGTCCTATTGGATATCTACACATAACTAATGCTGATGCAGACAGCACAGAATTTTTATCATTTGAAGTTACAGCCAGCGCAAACGCAAACACGAATGGAGTGAAGTCTTTCACCATACAAAATGGAGTTGGAAGCGGACTAACCAGTGGTGCTACTTATCTAGTTCAATTTATTCGAGCTGGTAGAGTTGGTGTGCAAGGCGCAGCTGGTGGTGAAGGAACCGTGGGTGTACAAGGCGTACAAGGCGTTCAAGGTCAAAAAGGTGCTGATGGATTGAGCACTGGTTCTATAACAACTGGTACACAATATACTATGGCATATTATGATGCTGCGGATGCAAATATAGATCCAGCTCCAGGAGTTCAATATTTTCCTGCAGCTGCTTCTGGGCAAGCTGGCTATCAACCCTATGTAAGTTTTTCTACCTCTGCTAATGTGCGTATAGCTGGCGCAATTATGGATACTCCAGTTCTAAGTGGATCTCAAGCAGCTTGGAGCTGCAATCACAATACAGCAGGAAAAATTATTCATACAACTGCATTATCTACTATCACATTTGACTCAGCCAGCTATTCTGGTTGGGCTGCAACTATTGTCAGAGGAACACAATCAGCAGTAACAATACAACCAAATAGAACTGGTGCTGTTGGTGTTCAGTCTAATATGTCAACTGGTGTTACTGCAGACACTGTAACAGGAGTGACTATCAAATCATATCTGGGTGCTGCAACTGTACTAGCTAATGCAACTAATCACTATATTGTATTTGGTGATATTGAGACGGTGTAATGCTATGAGTATGTTTCGTAGATTGGGAATGGCGAATTTTGGTGTTCCTCTTGTTGTTATACAAGACGCTACTGTCCAAGTTTTAGCCAGAAATCCAGCAACGATTGAGGCAGGAACCACCATCAATTCAAATGCATATTTAGTTTTTTTAACTAGCGGTGTAGTTAATGGTAAGATTGTAGATTACAGCGTACCACCTTCTACAAACATCTTTGTATCCTATAATTGGTTGTCAGTAGGAGGATCGATACTAGAAGGGTATGATAATACATTATACGATATAAGATGGGTTAAAACTGCTGGCACAGCTACTTCATTATCTGGTGGATTAGCCAATAATACATGGTATTCTATGAGCGCAGATAGAACTATGGCACTAACCAATTCTACAGCTGGAACAACAACATTTTTGGTTGCTACGGTAGCAATTAGATATTCTTCGAACGGTACAATAATATCTTCTGCTAGTTGTAATTTTTCTTCCGATCGAGCCTCCACGCCATAATTACCTAAATATCTAGAACTCTTTTTCAGGACACTTCGATGGCAAAACCAAACGCAAGATCAGAACTAAAAGACTACTGCCTACGTCGTCTGGGCTTCCCTGTCATTGACATCAACGTCGATGATGATCAGGTAGAAGATCGTATTGACGATGCATTGCAGAAATTTCAAGAATATCACTACGATGGTACTTATAAAGATTACTATGCGTATCAGATAACAGAAGATGATATTACCAATAAGTATGTCCCGCTTCCAGATTCCATTTTGGGCGTAAATCAAGTGCTACCATTTAGCCCAGATGTGGTCAATAATGGCTCTGGTGTGAACTTTAATATCTTTGATCTAAACTATCAGCTGCGTCTAAATGAACTCTATGACTTCACTTCTTCGTCTTATCAGTATTACTGGATCGCTCGCTCGCATATTCGTATGCTTGAGATGATCATTCAGGGTGAGAATCCATTTCGATTTAATAAGAAGATGAATAAACTGTACATTGACATGAACTGGAGTGCACCAGAGATTCCAGCTGGAAGATATATTGTAGTTGAATGTTGGAGAGCTGCCGATCCAGAAGAATATAATCGCATCTATAATACCAACTGGCTCAAGTCATACACCACTGCACTGATCAAGCGTCAGTGGGGTGAGAACATGAAGAAGTATGGTAACTATGTGCTTCCTGGTGGTATGGTAATCAATGCAGTTGAGATCTATACCGAAGCAGTTGCTGAGATTGAGAAACTAGAAACTTCACTCAGAGAAGTACACGAAGAACCACCAATGTTTTTGGTAGGATAAAATGCCAACGTCAGTTTACTTCAATAATCAAAACGCAACTAGAGAGCAGTTTCTGGTTGAGGATCTTATCATTGAGTCAGTTCGCAATCACGGAATAGACATCTACTATCTCCCAAGAACATCTCAAAGTCAGATCGATGCTCTGTTTGGAGATGATCCCGTGAAGTATTTTGATCGTGCATTTAAGATTGATATGTATCTAGAGACTTATAATGATTACGAAGGTCAGCAAGAGTTCTTCTCCAAGTTTGGTTTGCAAATTGACAAGACTGCAAGAGTTGCAGTGGCGCGTCGAACTTTTGAGAGATATGTGCCAACTTCATTGAGACCTAATCCAAATGAAGGTGACTTGATTTACATGCCAGTGCAGCAAAAGTTATTTGAGATTCGTTTTATTGAAGAAGAAAAGAATTTCTTTCAGTTGGGTAAATCTGCTCCATACATGTATGCAATGTCGATTGAGAATATGAAGTACAACGGCGAGTTTATCAATACTGGAATTGAAGAAATAGACGGATTGTGTGATGCTCTAGCACCTTCAATAGACTTTACCATGGTTGAAGATGCTGGTCAAGTTTCTTACACAAGAGGTGAGATTGCTTATCAAGGAGCAAGTCTTGCAACTGCTACTTGTAGAGCAATCGTAGTTTCTTTTGATCGACCATCGATGACATTGCGCCTAAGAAATATCAAGGGAACTTTCGCAGAAGGAACAGATATAATTGGCGATACTACTGGAGCAACCTTTGAACTAGATACATATGACAAGCAAGAAAACGCTTCAAGTGCATATGATAGCAATGCATTAATTGAAAGTGAAGCTGAAAATATTCTAGACTTCTCAGAAACCAATCCATTCGGTGAGCCATAATGTTATCTGATGTACATTTCTATCATCGCGTGATTCGTAAAAATGTCATTGCCTTTGGCAATATGTTTAACAATCTAAAACTGGTTAGATATAATCAAGCAGGAACTACAGAGATCGAAAGAATTACAGTTCCGCTTGCATATGCATCAAAAGAAAAGTTCTACAAGCGCATCACTGAAGATCCGACTTATACGCAACAAGTGCAAACTGTTTTACCAAGAATGGCATTTAATATGGATGGATTGTCTTATGATCCATTGCGCAAAAATTCTTCTTTTATAGAAAACTTTTCTAGAACTTCTGATACTCTAAAGCGAGTCAAGTTCACTCCATATAATTTTGATTTTAATCTACACATATTTGTACGCAATACAGAAGATGGTACTCAGATCATCGAACAAATTCTTCCATACTTTGCACCTGACTATACAATTACTATGGATTTTCTAAATCTAGATGGACTTGAACTTGATGTACCAATTGTCTTCAATTCAATTAGTCTAGATGATTCATATGAGGGTGAGGCTGAAAGCACTCGAGTGCTAATATGGAATTTGAATTTTACAATGAAAGGTTATCTATTTGGATATATTCCAGATACTAAACAGATTAAGAAATCAACTGCTAATATCTACACAGAGATTAAAGAAACTCTTTCTTCAAGAGAATTGGTATTGTCAGGTGGTTCTGGTGATTACAAACTTGGGGAGTTAGTATATCAAGGTTCTTCTGTTAACGAAACCACAGCATTTGGTTATGTATATAACTGGGAACCAATATCAAATACTTTATTTGTCAATTCTATATCAGGAGAATTTACTGTCAACAATGATGTGACAGGTGCAGTGACAAACTCTAAATATAATCTAGATTCTTTTGTCATTAATCCAAACCAGATGGTTAATATTACAGTTGAACCAAGTCCGAATACTGCAAACGCTTGGGATGACTATGGATTCACTACTACCGTTGAACAATACCCTAATATAACATGAGCGAAGTTGAAAAAAATCTAAACGCCATTCTAGAAATAGAAGATAGCTCGCATGAACTACAAAGTAGTTCTGATCAGCCATTGACTGTCATTCCCAAAGACGCAGATCAAGACTTTGATTACTCGCGCTCCAACTACTATGAGTTGATTGAGAAAGGTAATCTTGCGCTTGATGGTATACTAGAAGTTGCGAAAGAATCACAGCATCCAAGGGCATATGAAGTTGCTGCAACCATGATGAAGAATCTTAGCGACATGACTGACAAACTGATGATCTTGCAGCAACAGCGCAAGCAACTGGAAGGTGGCAAGACACCACAGCAACAAGTGAATGTGGACAAAGCCGTGTTCGTTGGAAGCACTGCTGATTTATTGAAAAAATTGAAGAACGATGGAAATTAAAAAATATCTAGGGAATCCCAAATTAAAGAAAGTTGGTATGATTCTAAACCTGACCGAAGATCAGGTTACCGAGTTTATCAAATGTTCCGAAGATCCCGTTTACTTCGCTGAGAAATATACCAAGATCATTACACTTGACCACGGTCTACAGACTATCAAGTTGTATCCCTTTCAGCGCGATGCTGTGAGAAAAATTGCAAACGATCGTCGTGTAATTATCAAGGCAGGTCGTCAGGTGGGTAAGACCACGATGGTTGTTGCGACGCTGCTATGGTATATCATCTTTAACGAAGATAAGACCGTGGCAATCCTAGCCAACAAAGCCAAGACCTCCCGTGAAATTCTTGCGCGTCTAAAGATTGCGTATGAAGAATTGCCTTTATGGCTACAGCAAGGCGTCAAGGTCTGGAACAAGGGTGACATTGAACTTGAAAATAACTCAAGAGTGCTGGCTGACTCTACGGCGTCTACCGCGATTCGTGGTTTTTCTATCTCATTCCTGTATCTTGACGAGTTTGCTTTCGTGCCCAATAACATTGCCGAAGAATTCTTCTCAGCGGTATATCCTACCATTACATCAGGTACAACTTCTAAGATCCTAATCTCATCAACGCCTAATGGTATGAATCACTTCTACTCAATGTGGAATGAGGCAGAGGCAGGTAAGAATGGATTTACACCGATTGAAGCCAGCTGGAGAGAGGTGCCAGGAAGAACTGAAGAATGGGCAGAAGAACAACGTCGTGTACTCGGCGATGATAAGTATCTACAAGAAATGGAATGTGAGTTTCAAGGTTCAACAGGAACACTGATCTCAGGATTTGTATTGAAATCATTAACCTTCCGTAAACCAGAGATTGACGCTACAGTTCCTGGATTAGCGATCTATGAACGTCCAATGGAAGGGCGAGTGTATGCGCTGGTAGCCGACACAGCCCATGGCAAGGGTCAAGACTACTCAGCCTTTGTAATCATAGATATCGCTGCAGTTCCGTATCGAGTCGTTGGTAGATATATGAACAATACTATTCCACCTGTAGTCTTTCCGTCGATCATACAAAAATTGGGTAAGTATTACAACGATGCTTATGTGCTGATAGAGAATAACGATATTGGATCACAAATCCTACAGTCTCTATTCGACGACTTTGAGTACGAAAACCTACTCTCCTCTATGATGGTCAAGAAACAGCTGCAGCTAACATGGTCGGTAGGTATGAAAAAGGGTGAAAGAGGCGTTCGAACTACCAGAGCAACCAAAAGAATCGGTTGCCAGCTGCTAAAAGGTCTAGTAGAGTCCTACAAACTCAAGATCGAAGACTTTGATATTATTATGCAATTATCTACTTTTATAAATAAGGGTGAGAATTTTCAAGCTGAAGACGGCTCTCACGATGATCTTGTAATGTGTCTTGTTTTGTTTGCGTGGATGACCAATCAGAAGTTTTTTTCTGATCTCTGTAACGCAAATATTCGTAGAAAGTTATTTGAGCAACAGATGCAGGCTATTGAGGACGAAATGCTACCATTACCAGTCCCAGGAGATGCATCTATGGAAAATATGTTTGTTGCAGAGGGAACCGTATGGGTTGTCGTGCCTTCAGATGAGATTGTCAAATTTTGAAAAAACTAAATAATTTAGCAACTTTAGGTTCCTATTAAGGAGTATACAAATGGCATTTCAAGTATCACCAGGTGTGAACGTATCTGAAATTGACACAACTACAGTTGTTCCAGCAGTATCAACTAGCGTTGGAGCAATCGTCGGTAATTTTCAGTGGGGTCCAGTAAATTCACCAGTTCTAGTTTCTAGTGAAGTCGAACTTGTTGATAAGTTCGGCAAACCAAATGATGATACAGCTGTTGACTTTTTAACAGCTGCAAATTTCCTATCATACTCAAATGCTCTGAGAGTGCTGCGTGCTGCTCCCGCAGGAGCATATAATGCTACTAGCAGAAATGATGTCAGTGTTCAGTATAAAGATGAAACAGATTATTTCAACGATGGTGACTATGACACTGGTATTGCATCTGCTACAGACGAAAATAAATTTAACTTCGCAGCACGTTATCCTGGTGCACTAGGTAACTCCCTGAAGGTTGAAGTTTGGGCTAACAGCAATACTTCTTTGTTTAGCAGCTGGGCTTATGCTCCTCTATTTGATACTATACCAGGAACCTCAAATTATGTCTCTGTAAATCACAACTCTAGCGCAAAAGATGAGATGCACATTGTAGTGGTTGACGAAGATGGTGCAATTACTGGTAAAGCAAATACTGTTCTAGAAAGATTCGGTTATTTGTCAAAAGCAACAAATGCTAAAGACGAAAGCGGACAATCACTTTATTACAAAGAAGTATTGCTCCGTAAATCTAAGTGGATCTACTGGGCTGGTCATCCTAACACTGATGTGCAAATTACTGGTTCAGGCGCAGGTGCTTGGGGTGTAGCAGCTAATGCAACTCATACATTTGGTGACATCATTGATAACAGTGGTGCCGACAAAGTTGGCAACAGCGTATTTTCCCTAGTTGGTGGTGTCGACGCTGCTGTTACTAGTACTGAAATCCAAGTAGGATATGATAATATCAAGAATAGTGAGAACGTAGATATTTCTCTAATTCTCACAGCAGCTCAGGATGCAACTAGCCAAGAGTATGCAGTCAATACTGTTTGTGAAACTAGAAAAGATTGCGTAGCATTCGTATCACCTCCACTAACAGACTGCCTATCTTCTACAGCAGTTGATGACGTCGTAAGTTGGAGAAATGATGATCTAAACATTTCCTCATCATACGGTGTAGCTGACAGCGGTTGGAAGTATCAGTATGACAAATATAACGATGAATATCGTTGGGTTCCATTGAATGGTGATGTTGCTGGTCTATGTGCAAGAACTGATAACGATCGCGATCCTTGGTTCTCACCAGCTGGGTTTAATCGTGGTCAGATTAAGAATGTTGTTAAGTTGGCTTTCAATCCAAACAAGGCAGCTCGAGACGAACTGTACAAAGCAGGTGTCAATCCAGTAGTCAGTTTCCCAGGAGAGGGTACTGTACTGTTTGGAGATAAGACAATGCTAGGACGCCCAAGCGCATTTGATCGTATCAATGTACGTCGCTTGTTTATTGTTCTAGAAAAGGCAATCTCTCGCGCTTCTCGTTCAAGTCTGTTTGAGTTCAACGATGAGTTTACAAGAGCACAGTTTGTAAATCTAGTTGAACCATTCTTGAGAAACGTGCAGGGTCGTCGCGGTATCTATGACTTCCGTGTAGTTTGCGACGAAACAAACAATACACCAGAAGTTATTGATCGAAATGAGTTCGTCGGTGATATCTATGTGAAGCCAGCGAAGTCAATCAACTTTATCCAGTTGAACTTCGTAGCTGTGAGAACTGGCGTCTCCTTCGAAGAAATCGTAGGCAGAGTATAATAAATAGATTAAGGTCATAGGAGTAATTAAAAATGGCATTTAATGTAGACCAATTTCGCACTGTAATGCAATATGATGGTGCAAGACCTAATCTATTTGAGGTCGTGCTAAGATTCCCTAATTATGTGGAACTTGGTGGTGTCGCTAATCAGCAGTCAAGATTTTACTGCAAATCAGCGCAGCTACCAGGATCAACTATTGGGGTTGTCAACGTACCATACTTCGGTCGTGAAGTAAAAGTTGCTGGCAATAGAACTTTTGCTGACTGGTCGGTAACAATCATCAATGATGAAGACTTCACTATCCGTAATGCTTTTGAAAGGTGGCACCGTGGCATCAATGAGAACGTACTTAACCTACGCTCTCCAAGTGCCATCAGCACATCACCAGCAGCACCAGGACTTTCCTATGCTGTTGATGCTGAGGTGTATCAGTATGCTAAGATCGGTGGAAGCCCAATTAAGAAGTATAAGTTTACTGGTTTGTGGGTAAACGATATTTCTCAGATTGATCTAGATTGGGGTTCAAACGACACGATTGAAGAGTATACTGTGACATTGTCATATCAGTACTGGACAACAGCTGATACTGCAAGCGCAACCCCAACAGCCTAATGAATATGGGGGAGTGATTACTCCCCCTCTTTTTGATTATGGAGTAATATATGGCAATTAATCTATTTGGCTGGGAACTTCTTCGTAAGAAAGGTCTAGCACCATCCGATCAACCTTCTATTGCACCACCTCAGACTGATGATGGTGCATACACTATTGGTGCAGGTGCTGTGGGTGGATACTACGGCACATATCTAAATCTTGAAACTGCATTCAAGAATGAAAATGAACTCATCTCTCGCTATCGCACCATGGCAATGCAGCCTGAGTGCGAACAAGCCATTGACGAAATTGTTAATGAAGCAATTGTACATGATGAGAAAGGTAAGTCAGTTGACATTGTTCTAGATGATCTAGAACACTCAGATAACATTAAAGAACTTATTCGTGAAGAGTTCTATGAAATTTTAAAACTATTGGACTTTCAAAACTCAGGACACGATATCTTTCGTCGCTGGTATGTAGACGGAAGAATATTCTATCAAGTACAGATTGATCCAGCCAATCCAAAACTTGGCATTCAGGGATTAGTTTACCTTGATCCAAGAAAGACAAAGAAAGTTCGTGCAGTAGAAAAAGCAAGAGATCCTCGTACTAATGTTGATTATGTAAAAGGTACTCAGGAATTTTATATCTACAATGAACGTGCAGTATTGGGTGGGGCGAATATGATGATGTCTAGCCCTGTAGATGCTTCTGTAAAGATTGCAGCTGACTCAGTGGTAAATATCAATTCAGGATTGCTAGACGTATCAAGAAATATGGTACTGTCTTATCTGCACAAGGCTATCAAGCCATTGAATCAGTTGCGTATGATTGAAGATGCTGTGGTTATCTATCGTCTATCCCGTGCGCCAGAGCGTCGCGTGTTCTATATTGACGTGGGTAATCTACCAAAAGCAAAAGCAGATCAGTATTTACAGTCAATTATGACCAAGTTCCGCAACAAGGTTGTATATGATGCATCATCAGGCGAGGTGCGTGATGATCGTCGCTTCACTAGCATGATTGAGGACTTTTGGATTCCTCGTCGTGGTGAAGGAAAGGGAACTGAGATCACCACTCTGCCAGCTGGACAGAATCTTGGTGAGTTGACAGACGTCAAATACTTTGAGCAGAAACTATACAAGTCGCTTAATGTTCCATTGTCAAGACTTGAAGCTGCGCAGGGTTTCTCATTGGGTCGTACCACTGAGATTACTCGTGATGAAATCAAATTCAGTCGTTTTGTAGATCGTCTGCGCAATCGTTTCTCAGGATTGCTAGACGAACTCATGAAGCGTCAGCTGGCTCTCAAGGGTATCGCTTCCGTTGAAGAATGGGAAGAGATCAAAGAAGATATTCACTATGATTGGATGGAAGACAATAACTTTGCAGAACTCAAAGACGCAGAGTTAATGACTTCTAGAGTTACACTATTGAATACCATGATTCCTTTCGTTGGAACTTATTATTCAATGCAGTGGGTTCGTAAGAATATCCTACAACTAACTGAAGACGAAATCAACGAGATGAAGGAAGAAATTGGTGCTGAACGTGAAGAGATGATGGCAATCGCACAGCTGGATGCAGAGAAACAAGCCATTCAGACTGCTACCGTAACACAGGCTCAGGTAAGTGCACAGATGCAAGCACAACAGCAAAATGCACCGCCTGAACAACCTGCAAATATAAATAAAACTAGTGCTAACACAACCTCTAAAGGCGAGGAACAATAAATGGACACAAGAGAACTAATTGACTCAATCATCGCAAGCGAAGAAGATTCTGCAGAGAAGTTTGTCTCTACCATGGAAGAGCGTATTTCAGATGCGCTTGAGGTTCGCAAGGTTGAACTAGCATCAGGAATGATGGGCGATCTAGAGGAAGCGAAGTTTGAAACTCGTGCGCAGTGGAGAGCTGAAACTCCTGCCGTGATTTTGAAGAGTTATACAGCTTCATACAAAAAGAAAAAGAAAACTGATCCTGATAAGGCAGAAAAATTTTATAACAGTATTATCAAGCCACATCTAGAAAGACATCCAGAACTTGCAAAAGAAGAAGTCGAGCAGGTGGATGAGAACGTAGCAAGTTCGAACGACAGCAAAGAAATCAGAAGAATGATAGCACGCCAAGTTCGTGGTGGTGGAGACACTCTCAAGGGTGGATTGGGTGCTCGTCTTGGTGGCGAAGGTCGTGGTGAGATTAGTCGAAGTAATACTGTTAGAGGACCAACTACTAGAAAGGGTACATTATCAAAAAGAGTTCAACGCAAGTTGGCTAGTGTATCCAAAGAAGGTGGAAGAATTACAGGACCAAAAGGAAAACTTCCAGAAGAAGTCGAGCAGGTGGATGAAGTTGCTAAGTGGAGAAGACCTCCGCGCAGCGCCATGCAAGCTGCTCTTGGTCGAGGTTTCAAAAGAGGTCTTGGTACTCCTGTGAACCCAATTGATGATAAGCCAGAAGATAAACTCGCAAAACGTGCATCTATTTCTAACACTAAAGATCTAAAGGCTGCGATAAAAAGAGATCGTGCAAACGAAGAAGTCGAGCAGATTGATGAACTAAAGAAGTCAACACTTGCTTCATATGTTAATAAGTCAGCAGGAAGAATTCGCGCTGCTGCAGAACTTTCAAAAGAGTTCGGCAGCATGGGAGATACAGCTAAAACTGCAAAGGATAAACAAGCAGCACGTGGCTTAGAAAAAGATTTTGCAGACACAGCAGCCAAAAGAGTCATGGGAGTTCGTCGTGCAGCTGCTAGACTAGCAAAGGAAGAACTCAAGCCTGAATTTGCAAAGGCTTCTAAGAAACATCCTGAACTTGATAGAGATCAGAATCATCCAGATTCTCTCAAATTAAAAGCACCTGAAGAACTTAGAAACAAGCCACAATTTGCTAATCGACGATCGCGCGCAGACAAAATTCACGCAGCAGCAGCAGCACGTTACAAACTTTACACTCGTGAAGTGGATGAGGAAGTCGAGCAGATGGATGAAGCAATTACTCTAAAACAAATAGACTATCAAAAAGGTCACAAGTTGATGTACAAAGACGGCAAGCAAAAGATTGTACGCAGTAAGACAAGCCAAGCTGCTCATAGAGAACAGGGCTGGAAAGAGCGTTTCAGTGTTCGTGCTGCAGAAAAAGCTGGATTGAAGAAAGAAGATGTTGAGCAGATCGATGAACTAAAGGCTAGTAAATATGCTGATATGACTGACAGACAAAAATTAATGTTGATGAAAGATAAGAGTGCGAGTCAGACCATTTCTGCATTAGCAAAGTATAGAAAGGTTGGTGATATTAATAAACTATCACCAGCTCATCGCACTTTAGTTGCTAACTATATGGAAAGAACTGGTGGCACTGGTGGTCTTTCTCGTTCAGTACAAATGATGGCTCTAAAGCAGAAATAATGAAATTTAAACAACTACGCCAAAGAATCGACGAAGCACCAATCACCAAGGAAATTATCCCTCAGATGATTATGGTGTTAAAGCGTCGTGGTATTCGCATGTTTCCAGATGGGCGCAAGGTTGCATTGTATGTGAATGATAAGTACAATCTAGTATTCAGCGTTCCATTTGGTGATTCTGCTGGAGACTCTGTGCTTACAGGAGTAAAAGGATGATTGCAGAAGGACCACAAGGACCAGAAATTAATAGAGGTCCAGAAGACAATTTACACTATCAAGATGGTCCTAATAAGGGAAAACTTAGACCAAAATCAATTAGAGATGTTGAACAAAGCAGCCGATCACCAGCAAGTAAAGCACGCGCTGCAGAGTTTGCTAGAAATTTTGAAACAGGTAAAGATAAACCCAAGATCGGAAGCGGTTATGATCCCAGTAGAGCAATTAGAGATACTGAATTGACCACAAAAGGACAAGATGCCTTTAAAAGACACGCTGCTGAAATAGCAGCTGATACAAAAAAATTAAAGGCTGGTGGAAAACTTTTGGCTAGAGTAGCTGGACCAATCCCTACTGCTGCTCTAACTGGCTATGAAGCTGGTAAATATTTGAATAATAAATTTAAAATATCTGATAGAATTTTAGATGCTACTATGAAAGAACAAATTTTGAATCGCATATACAATATTCTTGAAGAAAAGTTTGCAGTTCTAAAAGAAACTTTAATGCTTGAAGCGAATCGCAATGTTATCAAGCAGGGTAGAACTAAAATTATTCGTGCGCGTGTTCGTGGTGGTAAGGTTCAGAGAAGAAAGAAATTTTCTGCAGTAAAAGGATACACAATCCGTGGTGGTAAATTAACACGTATGACTCCAGCAGAAAAGCGTAAAAGAAAAATCGGTGCGCGCCGAGCTAAATTAAAACGCAAAGCGAAAATGGCACGCGCATTGATGAAGCGTAAGAGATCACTTAGAAAAAGAGCAGCATTGGGGTTAAAATAAATGAAACTCATTACTGAAACAGTAGAAGCAGTCAAGGTCATCACCGAAGAAAAGAATGGTGTGAAGTCGTTGTACATCACTGGTCCTTTCCTTGTCGGCGAGACTAAGAATCGTAACGGTCGCAGTTATCCAATGCAGACTTTAGTCCGTGAGATGAAGCGTTACAACGAAGAATACGTTGACAAGAATCGCGCATTCGGTGAGCTGGGTCATCCAGATACACCTAGCATCAATCTAGATCGCGTATCTCATATGGTTACCTCTCTAAAGCAAGAGGGTAATATCATTATGGGGAAAGCAAAAATTCTGGAAACACCTATGGGTAAGATCGCCAAGTCTCTAATGGAGGGTGGCGCAACTCTAGGTGTTTCTTCACGTGGCATGGGCTCTCTAAAAGAAGTCAATGGCGTGAACGTCGTGCAGGACGACTATTATCTAGCCACAGCGGCAGATATTGTTGCGGATCCATCCGCTCCAGGAGCCTTCGTACAAGGTATCATGGAAGGCAGAGAGTGGGTATGGGACAATGGTTTGATTAAGGAAGTCAGCATCGTTGAGATGTATGATGAAATTAAGAATGCCAAGCAACGTCAGTTAGAGGAAGTATCACTTCGAATCTTCGAAAACTTCCTTTCAAAACTTTAAATTTTATAAATATAATTACCGTTTATAGGAGTTTTTCAAATGAGCAAGTCATTATCTGAATCTGCCGCTGAAATTCTAAGTGCATCAGTCGGAAAGGCTGGCAAGGAACCAATGAAGAAGGGTCCTGGCGACGCACAAGAAGTTGGTGGTTCAACAAACGACAACCCAGCTGGTCCTGACAATCCAGGAGCCAAGGCTGCTGCGCCAGTAGGCAAGGTTGCTGCTCCAGCCGTTAAGGGCGATGCAAAGGCTGTTAAGGTTAGCGCAATGGAAGAAGTAGAAAGCGAAGAAGAAATCGTCGCTGAAGATGCTTCTGAAGATGTTGAACTAACTGAAGAAGAAATCGAAGAGTATTTGAATTCTTTGACAGAAGAAGAACTAGCCGCTCTTGCTGAGGAACTAGAATCAGAAGACTCAGAAGAAACTATTTCTGAAGAAGAAGTTTCAGAAGAAGAAATCGTCGCTGAAGAATCAGAAGAAGAAGCAGCTCCTGAACTAACCGAAGAAGAAATTGCTGAAGCACGCAGAGTCGCAATGAAAGAAATGGTTGCTAAGAACATGGGCTCATGCAAGGAAGATATTGATGCGCTATTTAACGGCGAGTCACTATCTGAAGAGTTCAAAGGTAAGGCAATTACAATCTTTGAAGCAGCTGTTCGCGCTCGCGTAGAAACAGTATGTGAGTCTCTATTCGCTGAAAACGATCAGATTCTTGCAGACACCGTTGCTTCTATCGAAGAAGATCTAACCAATAGCGTAGATGAGTATCTAAACCATGTCGTTGAGCACTGGATGAGCGAAAACGAACTAGCCATTGAAACAGGTCTACGCACTGAAATCGCCGAAGACTTTATGGAAGGTCTAAAGAACCTATTCACTGAGCACTACATGGAAGTGCCAGAAGAAAAGGCTGACCTAGTTGAAGAAATGGCTGAGAGAGTTGTCACCGCTGAAGAAGCACTAGAGCAGGTTCAAGAAGAACTTGCTGCTGCTACTAAGGTGATCAACGAAGCCAAGGCAAAAGAAATCGTTTCTCTAACCTGTGAAGGTCTAACCAAGGTACAGGCAGAGAAGATTAAAGCACTCGCAGAGGGTGTGGAGTTCACCACAGAGGGTGAGTATAAGTCGAAGCTCGCAGTGATTCGCGAGAATTACTTCCCAAGCAATAAACCAGTGAGAAGTGAAGTTCAGAATGTCGTTGAGACACATGAATCTGTTCAGGAAGTAAGCAATGTTATGGATCATTATGTGAAGTCAATTTCAAAGTCACTACCTAAGTGATATAACTAAGAACGGAGAGATAACAAATGTATCTATCAGAAACTCATGCAAATAAGTGGGCTCCAGTTCTTGATCACCCAGAACTCCCAAAGATCGAAGATCGCTACAAGAGAGCAGTTACTGCTCTAGTTCTGGAGAATCAGGAAATCGCCCTAAGACAAGAAGCCGCTGCATACGGCAATCTATGGGAAACTGCACCAGCTAACGCATTGGCAGATGGCGGAATGTCACCAGTCATCGGTGGCGAAGGTAACATCAAGGGCTTTGATCCAATTCTAATTGGTCTAGTCCGTCGTGCCCTTCCTAACCTAATGGCATATGACGTTTGCGGCGTTCAGCCAATGACTGGTCCAACAGGACTAATCTTCGCAATGCGTACTCAGTATGCAAACAATACTGATATGCTAGGCGAAGCATTGTATAACGAAGCTGACACAGACTTCTCTGGTACTGGCACACACGACAATCTAACTGCATTCGGCGACGCTGACTTCAGTGCAATGAGTGCAAACGTGGCTGCTAATACTGGTGCTGGTATGTCAACTGCAACTGGTGAAGATCTTGGCGCAAGTGGTGGTACAGAGTTCGGCGCAATGGGTTTCACCATTGAGCGTGTTGCTGTGCAGGCTAAGACCCGTGCGTTGAAGGCTGAATACACTCTAGAACTAGCACAAGACCTAAAGGCAATCCACGGTCTAGATGCTGAGACAGAGTTGTCAAACATCCTTTCAACAGAAATCCTAGCTGAAATCAATCGCGAAGTTGTTCGTACAATCTACGCAATTGCTAACGTAGGATACACTGGTACTTCAACCGCAACTTTCAACCTAAACTCATCAACTGATACATCAGGTCGTTGGGCGGTTGAGAAGTTCAAGGGTCTATTGTTTGCAATCGAAAAGGCAAGCAACAAGATCGCTAAGGACACTCGTCGTGGTAAGGGCAACATGCTAATCGTCTCTACAGACGTAGCATCAGCTCTTTCAATGACTGGTCTTCTTGACTATCAGTCAGCTCTAAGCAACAACACCAACCTAGCTGTTGACGACACAGGTAACACCTTCGCAGGTACTCTGTTCGGACGCATCAAGGTCTACGTTGATCCATATTCTGTAACAGGACAGGATTACGTGGTTGTTGGTTATAAGGGTCCAACTCCTTATGACGCTGGCTTGTTCTACTGCCCATATGTACCTCTACAGATGGTAAGAGCAATCAATCCTAACACCTTCCAGCCAAAGATTGGCTTCAAGACTCGTTACGGTATGGTTGCTAACCCATTCGCTGGTGGTGCAAATGCTGATCTAGGCAAACTAGAGCAGGGTAAGAATGTCTATTATCGCAAGTTTAGAGTTACCAACCTAGTTGGATAATGGATAATAGCTGATTCGCAAATTATAATCATAATAAGCGAAATTGGGGGGAGAGGGAAACCTCTCCCCTTTTTATTTGCCTAAATATTTGTATGGGAGTCATTATCAATCTGCAGGATCTGATAGACTTGCGCGAGCGTAGGCAGCAAGAACTAGAGTATTATACTAAAAGACTGCAAGAACTGAATCATAAATTGTTTTTCATACAGAAAGATATTGACTTAACTAACTATATCATTGAACTTATTGATAAAGAAAAGATTCTTGATCTGAGGAATTTAAATGACAGCGCTGACCCGTAATCCAACAAACGTAGATTTATTACAATCAACTAAGTTTAGATTGGTATTCAATAATCTTCCTGGTATTACATACTTCTGTCAGAACATCAATCTTCCTGGACTTTCATTAACAGAGGTTCCAAGATATACACCATTCATAGATCTATATGTTCCAGGGGAGAAGTTGGTCTATGATACATTGAATATCACCTTCTTAGTTGATGAGGATCTTCGTGGTTGGGAACAATTGCATGATTGGATGCGCGCATTGACATTCCCTACTGATTTTAATGAATATGCTAAACTACCAAAGATAACAAATAAAGAATTTCCTAAACAGCAACCACAATACTCTGATGCTCTATTCACATTGTATTCGAATAAAAACAATCCTAATGTACGCTTCATGTTTAAAGATGTGTTCCCAACAACACTAAGTCCAATTCTATTCAACGCATCAGATACTGCTGATAATATCATTACAGCAGACGCAACCTTCCGCTTCTCTTACTATAACATAGAAAGAATTTGAAATTTCAAAATTAATCTAGTATAATATAGTTATGTGTACTTGAGGATTGTATATGAAATTGCAAGCACCGTCGTTAGACGAGTTGATGACAAGTTGGGAAAAAGACGCAAAGGTGAATTCAACAGAGCCAAGCACCGAAATCCTACGCATTCCCAATCTACACGCAAAGTATAACAAATGGCTCTCGCTCCATAACCTTGCTGTCAAACGCGCAATGATTGAGTATGCTCAACTGCGCAAAGTCAAGTGGGCTTATTACACTGGCAAGATGGATGCTGACGAACTGTCTAAGTACGGTTGGGAGCCATTCTCTTTTGTTTTGAAGAGCGACATCAGTGTGTATATTGATGGCGACGAAGATCTGGCTAAGTTACAAAAGAAGAAAGCATATCACGAAGAGTCTGCTAACTTTTGTATCAACTGTATGAAAGAAATTAACAATCGCACTTGGCAATTAAAAGAATACATGGCTTGGGAGCGATTTATTGCTGGATCATGAACGTAATTATAGAACCCAAAGATAACATCTATGCTAGGATTGAATGTGAACCAGGTATCGCTCAAGAGATATCTGATTTTTTTACATTCACAGTTCCTGGTGCGCAGTTCTCACCGCAGTATCGTAACAAATATTGGGACGGCAAGATTAGACTTTTCTCAACGAAAACTAATCTAATCTACGCTGGTCTGGTTCAGCATGTAATTAAGTTTTGTGAAGAGTTTGGATATACCTACGAAGATAAGACAGATTACATTGGCAGTACAAAAGATATAGAAGATACTGCACTCAAGTTACTCAAGCCTAACAATCTACCACTAGAGCCACGCAAGTATCAGTTGGCTGCGTTTGCTATGGCAGTAGCAAAGAAGCGCACGGTAATTGTATCACCTACAGCGTCAGGTAAGTCGCTCATTATCTATTTGATCGTGCGTCATCTACGCGCAAATCTAAAGAAGCAAGGATTACTCATTGTTCCTACGATCTCACTGGTAGAGCAGATGTATAGCGACTTTGCCTCATACGGTTGGAATGTAGATAAGAACTGTCAAAAGATCTATCAGGGCATGGAGCGTGAGCCTACTGCGCCTCTGGTAATTTCAACTTGGCAAAGCATTTATGATATGCCCAAGAAATACTTTGCGAACTTCGACTATGTAATTGGTGACGAAGCGCATACATTCAAAGCCAAGTCACTTACAGCCATCATGACCAAGTTGGTCAACTGCGACTATCGTATTGGAACGACAGGTACACTGGATGGTACGAAGGTCAACAAACTGGTGCTGGAAGGTTTGTTTGGTCCTGTACGTCAAATGGTCACCACACGTGAACTCATTGAACAAAAACATCTGGCTGACTTTGAGATCAAGTCACTTGTGTTGAAGTATCCAGAAAGCGTATGCAAAGAAATGAAAGGTAGATCGTATCAAGAAGAAATAGACTTTCTTGTTTCCAGTGAGAGTCGCAATAACTTCATACGAAACCTTACACTTTCGCTTGACGGTAACACACTTCTATTATATACTTATGTGGAGAAGCACGGCAAGATCCTACACGAACTCATAGAGGAAAAAGCAAAGGATCGTAAAGTCTTCTTCGTGTTTGGTGGTACTGACGTTCTAGATCGAGAAGAAGTACGCCATATCACTGAGAAAGAAACCAATGCAATCATCGTGGCTTCCTACGGCACGTTCTCCACAGGTATAAATATAAGGAACCTGCATAATATTATTTTCGCTTCACCAACAAAAAGTCGTATTCGTAGTTTGCAGTCAATAGGACGTGGGTTGAGGTTGGGAGAAAATAAAGAAAAGGCTGTGCTGTATGATATTGCTGATGACCTACGTTATAAATCCTATACTAATTTTACACTGAAACACTACGAGGAGAGAGTACAAATGTACAATTCCGAAAAGTTCCCCCTATCAATTCATAATGTGAACATGCCATGAGTGACGAAAATTTTACAGACATTCGTTTCATTCGTCTACGCAATGGAGAAGATCTAGTTGCGTATACTATCGAACTCCCAACCAGTCTAGTTGTACGAAAGCCCATCGGTGTTGAAGTTGAAACTCATCTAGAAATGAATCGTCAGATTCTGACCATGTATGAATGGCTTTCACCTTCCGTGGCGAAGTATGATTCTCTTACATTGAATATGGATGATGTTCTTTTCTGCTTACCAGTTCAACAAGAGTTTGGTGAGCGTTACGTTTCTATGTGTGAGATTCTCTTTGAGCCTGAGAACTATGAAGGTCGCATGGCGCCAAAGAAGGAAGCAAAGAAGAAGATGTCAAAGGAAGAACTACAAGAGAGATCGAATAACGTAGTTTCTTTGTTTGAGGCAGTAGCTGATCTTCTAGAGAAGAAGGATAAGCCAGTACATTAAGAGTACTTAAAGTTATTCATTTTCACTGCTACACAGTGTATTATACCGAGGTTTTGGAGTACAGACAAGTTATTTTATGAGAAAAAGCCACTACATTGACAATAAATTATTCCTGAAAGAGATGATAGCCCATCGAAAGGCAGTGCGTAAAGCCAAACGTGAAGGACTAGATAAACCACAACTTCCTGAGTACGTTGGTAAGTGCTTCATGATGATTGCTGAAAATCTCTCTCACAAACCCAACTTTCTTTCGTATACGTTTAGAGATGAAATGATCTCAGACGCAATTGAGAACTGCGTGATGTATGCGGACAACTTCAATCCCGCAAAGTCCAAGAATCCATTTGCCTACTTTACTCAGATAGTATATTATGCATTCTTGCGCAGGATTCAGCGTGAGAAGAAACATCTCTATGTCAAATACAAATCCACTGAAATGATTGGAGTCATCGACGAGATGAGTCAGCTGGAAGATGGTGATGGTAATAGTAGACAGTTTGAGATGTATGAGAACATATCGCAGTTCATTGAAACTTTCGAGAACGCTAGGAAAGCAAAGAAAGAGCGCAAGATCAATCTAGAAAAATTAGTTGAGGATGATGAATGAAGTTAGCGATTCTTGGTGATACTCATTTCGGGATGAGAAATGACAATCAGATCTTTGCAAATTTATACGCTAGATTTTACAACGAAACATTCTTTCCATATCTAGAAGAAAATAATGTAAACTGCGTTGTGCAGTTAGGCGATCTATTTGATCGTCGTAAGTATGTAAACTTTCAGACGCTGGCGCATGCGCGTGATAGTTTCTTTGACTTCTTCAAGCGTCATCCAATGATTGAGTTTCATACTCTACTAGGCAACCACGACATCTTTTACAAGAACAAACTAGATGTCAACTCACCTGTGTTGCTACTCAATGATCTTGACATACACATTCACACTCAGCCAAAGACAGTGAACTTCGATGGCGTGAAGTTTGATTTCATTCCTTGGCTATGCGAAGACAATTACGATGAGGTTGTGAAGTTCATTCGTGAATCTAACTCAGAGTTTTGTTTTGGTCACTTTGAACTGGAAGGCTTTGAGATGGATGCTGGTAACTTCTGTCAAGAGGGTATGGACAGCGATGTCCTAAAGCGTTACGAATTAGTCATGACAGGTCACTTTCACCATCGTTCACAGAAGGGCAATGTTCTATACGTTGGCTCTCCTGGTGAAATGACTTGGGCTGATCATAATGATCCAAGAGGCTTTCACATCTTTGATACAGATACTCGAGAGATAGAGTTTATACCAAATCCATTTACCATGTTTAGGAAGTACACCTACAACGATGACGACATTTATCTAGATGACATAAACAACATGGATTACATACAGTATCAAAATAAGTATGTGAAGATTGTGGTAGCAAAGAAAAGCAATTCATATCTGTTTGATACGCTGATTGATAACATCGTAAAGTCAGCACCAGCAGATCTAACCATCGTTGAGGATTTTTCTGAGATTGCGATTGATGAATTACACGAAGTGGATCAGGCTGATGACACAGCAACAATTCTAGATAAGTACATAGATAATGTTGAAATTGACTTGAATAAAGATCGACTAAAGAGTATAATCAAAGAAGTATACACTGAAGCGTTGTCCATTGAATGATTGTATTTAAGAATATCAAGTGGAAGAATTTTCTATCCACAGGGAATGTTTATACTGACATTCCTCTAAACCGTCATCCAACTACATTGATCATGGGCGAGAATGGCGCAGGTAAGTCTACGCTATTGGACGCACTCACCTTTGCATTGTTTGGTAAACCATATCGCGACATCAACAAACCGCAGCTGGTCAATTCAATCAATGGTAAAGAGTGCTTGGTTGAGTTATCGTTTCACATTGGCGAAAAGAAATATCTAATTCGTCGCGGTATCAAACCCAACATCTTTGAGATCTGGGTTGATGGTGAGATGCTGGATCAGTCAGCAAGTCTAAAAGACTATCAAGACATTCTTGAGAAAATGATACTCAAGATGAACTACAAGTCATTCACGCAGATTGTCATCCTAGGCTCTGCGTCATTCACTCCCTTTATGCAGTTGTCAGCCAGTGATCGTCGTGCGGTCATCGAGGATTTGCTAGACATACAAATTTTCTCAAGCATGAATGTATTGGTCAAAGAAAAACTTTCTTCACTGAAAGAAATCATCAGTGAAACTAGCATTCGCTTGAGTGGCGTTAAAGAAAAGATAGATCTACACGCAAAGCATATCGAAGAACTCAAGAAGAACAATCAAGACATCATAGACGCTCGTCGTGATGAGATGGAACGCAATGGTGCAGAGATAGATAAGATGCGCCTTCTATCTGAAAAGGCTCAAGAAGATATAGATAGACTACTTGAGTCTATTCTTGACGCAGACTCAATCCTACGCAAACAAAAGAAACTAGAAGGATATGAGGTCAAGTTTGAAACAAACAAGAATAAACTTGAGAAAGAAATTCAGTTCTATGCTGAAAACGACAGCTGCCCTACTTGTAAACAAGATATAGAAAAGATTTTCAAGGAAATGGAAACTTCTACCATCATTGGTAAGATCAAAGAGATAGAAGAGGGTATGATTAAACTAGAGGAAGAAAAGAATGCCGTTCTACAGAGAATCAATCACATTAAACAAACCAACGCTGAGGTCTCGGATCGTCAGCGCGATATTACTACACATAGCACTAGCATATCTCATCTGCAAAAACGCAATAGAAGCATTCTTCAAGAAATTGCGCAGTTAGAAAGTACCAAGTCAATCACTGGTGAAAGCAAAGAGCAGTCAGAAAAACTCATGATTGAACTGACTGAGTTGATTGAGAAGAAGAAAACCACAGCTGAAGAACGTCAATACTACGATGTTGCTGCACAGTTGTTGAAAGATGGCGGCATCAAGGCTAAGATCATCAAGCAGTATTTGCCTGTGATCAATAAGATGGTAAACATGTATCTATCCAATATGGACTTCTTCGTGAATTTTACGATGGACGAAGAATTCAAAGAGACTATCAAGTCTCGCCATCGCGACGACTTCAGTTACGCAAACTTCTCCGAAGGTGAAAAGCAGAAGATCGACCTGTCTTTGCTACTGACTTGGCGAGCAGTTGCTAGGATCAAGAACAGCGTGAATACCAATCTGCTGATCCTAGACGAAACCTTTGACTCAAGTCTGGATTCTAAGGGTACAGACAGTCTGTTACAAATACTATATACTATGCCAGAGAATACTAACGTGTTTGTAATTTCACACAAGGATCAGTTGCACGATAAGTTTGCGCATTCGTATAGATTTGAGAAGAAACAAAATTTCTCGAGGTTAGCAGTATGAGTAAGAAAGTAAAATATGTTGATGGTAACTTGATTGAGTATGAGATCTATAAATTAGTAGATAGTTATGATCCTATTCTGCGCAAGCCTACAACTCCAATAGATTTTGAGACTATGCCAGGAAAGGAAGTTGCATACTATTCAATGTCACTGATGGAAACATTGAACAGTTTGGGCGGTCTAGGTTTATCAGCGAATCAGGTTGGATTGCCATATAGAATGTTTGCCTTGAACATGGGAGATAAGATTTGGTGTCTTATCAATCCTGTTGTCATAGAAAAGAGTATAACCAAAACAAAATACAAAGAAGGTTGTCTATCTTTCCCTGGATTGTTTCTTGAAATTGGTAGACCCAGTTCTGTTACAGTTGAATTCCAAGCAGCCAATGGTGAGAAGAAGATTCAAACATTCGATGGTCTGACTGCCACTTGCGTTCAACATGAAATGGACCACCTAGACGGTATCTGTTACACCGATCTTGTTAGTCCAATAAAATTACAAAGAGCCAAGGAAAAGGCAAAACTGCATGAACGCAAGGTGAAACGCTGGGCAAAACAACAGGCGCTCCTAAGTAACTGATTTATAAGGAAAATTTTTCGCTTGCTTTTTTGACTCGGTTCATAGTATAATGGTTGCAGGATATGGAGAAATTAATGCAATCAAGTCTTTCAACTACGAAGTCCATCGTGGCGCGACTACTAGCAGGTGAAAATCTGAACGTCGTGCACGAGAAGATTCCAACTGCATATTTTGACCTTGATAATCGTACAATTCACTGTCCTACATGGGAAGACATGGACGGTGCGCTGTACGATTTGCTCATGGCTCACGAAGTCAGCCACGGTTTGCATACACCGAAGGAAGGCTGGCATCACAACGTCAGCTCTAAGGGCAAAGGCTACAAGTCTGTCCTGAACGTGGTCGAGGATGCGCGCATCGAAAAGAAGATCAAGCGCATGTATCCTGGTCTGTCTAAGTCATTTGCCGCAGCATACAAGTCGCTGTTTGATCGCGACTTCTTCGGTATCAAGCGTCTGAAGTCTCTCGACAAGTTGAACCTTGCCGACCGCATCAACTGCTATTTCAAGTTGGGTCATCTGATGTATGTGCCGTTCACCGCCGAAGAGCGTGTGATCGTGCGCGAGATTGAAAATGCCGATACTTGGGAGCAGGTTGTTGATCTGTCCGACCGTGTGTATGCTTACATGAAGGATCGCGAGCAGGATAAGGTTCAAACCGTCAAGGATCTGAACGAAGATCAGGTCGATGACTTCAAGGACGACGAAGACAGCGAGTCTGAAGATTACGAACCGTCTGAACCTGACGACGAAGACGAAGACTTCGATGACATGCCCATGGGCGATCAGTTCTCTGATTCCACCGAGGAAGAGAGTGATGACATCAGCGAGGGTCAGCAGGATGCTATGAGTCAGTTGCTGGATGATCCAGAAGACGAAGACGTCAAGTCTGTCACCGATCAGATTTTCCGCCAGCGCGAAAAAGAGTTGGTGCTAGAGGAAGGCGACAAGGTTGGTAACATTGAGTTGCCTGAGCCTATTCTCGAAAACATCGTGATGCCTTTTGATATCATGATCAGCGGCTGGCACAAGATGATGACTGACCTTGACGGCGTCGACGCAGGATACATTGCGAAGGGTTGGAATTCTTCTTTGTTGATCGAGCGCAGTCATCGCGTGTTCCGCGAGACCAATCAGAACACCATCAATCTGCTGGTGAAAGAGTTTGAGATGCGCAAGAATGCAAGTCAGTATGCGCGTGCTCAGACTTCTCGCAGCGGCGAGCTGGATATGACCCGTCTACACAACTACAAGTTGACCAGCGACGTGTTCAAGCGCATCACTGTCACACCGAAGGGCAAGAACCACGGTCTGATTCTGTACGTTGACATGTCTGGTTCGATGTCTAGAATCTTTGGTGCTACACTTGAGCAGGTCATGATCCTGGTACAGTTCTGCCGTCGCGTCAACATTCCATGTGACGTGTATGGTTTCTGTGACGATACACACGGTGTGACCGATCAACAGGCTTGGTTGGCTGCGAAGGCTGGTCGCCAGTGGAATCTATCTTCTGGTGTGCATATGAATGAGCGCAACTTTCACCTGAAGCCATTGATCAGCACTTCGTTGACTCAGGCTCAGTTCGGTGCGGCTTCTGATATGTTGACTGTGTTTGCGTATCATTATTACAGCTTTTGCAGCGGTGGTCGTTATCGCGATAACGACAAGTTTGACTTCTGGGCATATGACCTGAAGCCCTCGGAGTATGGTTTCGGTCTCGGTGGTACTCCGTTGACTGAATGCATCATTGCTTCGCGTGATCAGATCTTGAAGTTCAAGAGCGAGAAACGTCTGGATGTTGTCAACGTAATTCATCTGACTGATGGTGCTGGCGGCAACTGCTGGTCTTCAGGTGGAGACTGGTGGTTCACTCCGAAGATCACTTATGTGACCGATCGTCGCACCAAGCGTCGTTGCACCGTGCGTCAGCATGAGCAGCAGCAATCTATGACTCAGTTCGTTCGCGAGCTGACTGGTTGTAAGCAGATTGGCTACTATGTCCTCGAAGGTAACATGAGCAAGAAGTATCTTCGTCATCAAATTGGCGAGAGTGCTTATGGTGAGTTCGAGAAGAACTATGAATCATTCAAGAAGAATGGCGTGTTTGCCGCACCAATGCTAGGTTATGATTCATATTTCTATCTGCGTCAGAACAGCAGCAATCTGGATGACGCGGAGTTCAAGGTAGAAGACAACGCTACCAAGGGCAAGTTGAAGTCTGCTTTTATAAAGCATCTTCGCAGCAAGAAGTCAAACCGCGCACTTTGTACGCAGTTTGCCGAGCAAATCGCGGTCTAATGCAAGTGATTGATTCTACAGGGATTTTTACCCTTGCGTTTTTCCGCGATATTTTATATAATGTTTGTATGATGTTTGTTATTGATGGAGAGTGAGAATATGCGAAAGTCCAATTACAACACTGCCGAACAGAAGGCAGATATTTGCGCCAAGATTCGCGAGCACTTCGGTGCGGACGTGATTGGTGTAAAACAGATTCACGAATACGTTTCTGAAACTGACGTCAGTTTCCCGTATTTCATCCTGCGTGAGCGCAAGATTGGTCGCAATCAGTACGATCTGGTTGGCGACATTCAGCCCATGGCTAAGAAGCCCAAGGCAGTCAAGGTTCAGGCTCCCGTGTCTGAGTCCGTTGCTGCACCTGCGATGGTTGCGCAGGTGGTTCCGTTTCAGCGCAAGCGTGCGTCTAGCGTCGCTGACTCGCTGGTTCCTTTCAAGAATACCACTTTTGTCCCGTTCGGTTTCTACAATGACCTGAAGGGCATTCTCAAGTCTGGTATCTTCTATCCCATCTACATCACAGGTCACTCTGGTAACGGTAAGACCATGGGTGTCGAACAGGCGTGTGCGCAGCTCGGTCGCGAGTTGATCCGCGTGAACGTCACCAAGACCACCGACGAGATCGAGTTGTTTGGTTCCTACGAACTCATCAACGGCGACACCGTGCGCACCGATGGTCCTGTAACCACTGCGATGCGTCGTGGTGCGGTGCTGCTGCTCGACGAGAGCGACTATGGTGCCGAGGGTTTGACCTGTCTTCAGGGTGTGATGGAAGGCAAGCCATACTACGACAAGCGCACTGGTGAGGTCATTCATCCTGCTGCTGGTTTCATGATCGTTGCTACTGGTAACACCAAGGGCAAGGGCGACATCGACGGTCGCTACATGTATACCAACACCATGAACGAAGCGTTCCTGGAGCGTTTCGCCATCACCGTCGAGCAGGATTATCCGCCAGCTTCTGTTGAGCGCAAGATCCTTTCCAAGAACTTCAGCGAGTTGAATCTGTCTGACGATGGTTTCATTGATCACCTGATCAACTGGGCTGAAGTGATCCGCAAGTCTTTCAAGGAAGGTGCGGTGGATGAGGTTATCACCACTCGCCGTCTGGTTCACATCGCGAAAGCCTATGCAATCTTTCAGGATCGCTCTCGTGCAATTCAGATGTGTCTGAATCGTTTCGACGAAGATACCAAGAATGCGTTCATGGATCTGTATACCAAGGTTGATCCTACAGCCAACACCGTGGCTGATGCGGTTTCAACCGAGGATCGGATTGAAAGTGATCCTGAGTTCTAAAAAGATTTGCCATTACACTCTTTTCAGAGTATAATGGTATTATGTTAGGCAAACCGCAACCTAACATTGAATTGAAGTGCGGTGTTTTAGTTGAGGTGTTTTATGTCTGCTGTTAATTCTATGTTTGATTACCTGCGCAGTGGTCGCTCTGTTACCACCAAGCAGGCTCGCACTCTGTTCAAGGTGAGCAATGTTGCTGATCTTGTCTACCGTTTGCGTAACGAAGGTGCTCCGATTTACACTAATCGTGTCACCACTAGCCGTGGCGAGAAGACTTTCTCTTATCGTCTAGGTATGCCGAGTTCTGCTTTTCAGGGTTACACTGACTCTGGTCACCGCGCTCGTGCTCGCAAGACTCTATACCGTGATGCCATCTCTGTAAGCATCTAAGAGTCCATCATCTTACTTTCTCCATCGGTAAGATGATAGTCGTGGGGGCGCAATGCCCCCACATTTCATTTGCCATTTTGGAAAAAAACATATATAATCACATGATGACAAATAGGAGATTTCTATGGTTCGAACAATTGTAGCCAAAGAAAAAGTAGATTGTGAGCATCTGCTTGGACAATTTGTAGATGAAAATCATTATGATGTCTTAGTAGAAGAAGATACAGATTGTTATATGCCCAACCTATTGGGTGGTGATGCTAAGACAGAACAAAATATCGCATTCAAGTTTCGTAAAAACTTTTTCACCAAGAAAGAACAAAAAGCGGCATATGAAGGTCTGAGAGAAGCCGCACTACCAACTCAAAATCGCGGACTTGCTGCTGGACCAAAGGGCGCAATGTGCGGTGGACGTGAGTGGGTTACTGAGTTTCAATTGCGTGTGTTACAGTACTTTCAGAAGGGACAGGAGAACACTGCAATCAAAATTGATGCGGAGAAAGAGGTCGCTAATCTCCGCGAGTTATATGGAGAAAAAGAATCAACACGCGGTCTTGTTTGGCTTTCGGCAAAAGTAAAGGCTGATAATTTTCAGTTTGAAAAATGGCTGAAGGGTGCATTGAAGGCATCTGTGAAAGCCAGAAAGGAAGCAGCAAATAAAGTTGCAGAAAAATATATTTCAGATACAACCTATGCCAATCAAGTCAATTCTGGTATCGCTGGTTGGTTTGATCGTTATCCACGCATTCCATACGGTCGTGCAACAGCCTACACGCAAAATGAATTTGATAAGTTTGAGAAGTCATTCCCATTCTTGCAGTCTCTAAATCGTGGATTCAAAGAACTTCTTCCGCAGCGTTGGGGGAATCAACGTGCTGCAGCAGATACAATGGATCAGCGATTCCTAGTTCCTGAAACTGTATTCTCTACCATCACTGTTAATAAGACTTTCCGTACAGCCTGTCACCGCGATGCTGGTGACTTCAGCGATGGTCTAAGCAATCTGCTTGTACTTTCCAATGATGGTCGTTTCACTGGTGGTTATCTGGTATTCCCTGAGTATAGAACCGCAGTGAATGTGAGACCAGGAGATCTATTGCTTGTAAACAATCATGAGATCATTCATGGTAACACTCCAATTGTATGTGAAGAAGGTAGCGAGCGTATCAGTCTAGTTTGTTATCTTCGAGAGAAGATGCTTGAGTTGGGTTCTTATGAATATGAGAATTGGCGCTATCAGTTTGTTGAATCAAGAAGGCTCAACAAAGAACACAAACTTTGGAAGCCACTCTGGAATGGTGTAAGTGAAGGTATGTGGGATTCCGATGAGTGGTTTGAGTATCTAGAAAAGAACGGCGGAGCAGAGATGGTGGAAAAATACCATCCAAAAACTGAATCTGCATCTACATTGGATGCATTTCTATAATGTGTGCCGTAATTGGGGTGTTGCTTGCCCAGGCAACCGAAGAAAATCTAAGTCTAGTCCGCAATGTATTCCTTGAGTCTAGGATTCGAGGATTACATGCAACTGGAATTTCATTCTTACAGAAAAACATAAAATCAATCATTGATCCTGTTCCAGCGGATCAATTTGTGAATCGTCATCTAACATATCCAATTGAAAACTATCTAAACAGCGACGGCAATCTATACATGATTGGTCACTGCAGATATAGCACCAGTGATCTTGAGTACAATCAACCGATCTATAATGATCGCGCTTCAATAGTCCACAATGGTGTCATCTCTCAGGAACTCTATGAGAACTGGGAGAAACTATACAAGATCAAAACAAAAACAAAAAATGACTCTGAGTTGCTTTTACACACAATAGAAAACGAACCACTGCAACTATGGGAGAATGCTTCCATCGCAGCAATTGAACTTCATCATGAGCGTATGTTGATTGCATATCGCAACGGAAAGCGACCTATATATTTGACAAAGTTGAAGAATGGTTATATAATTACTTCTACGAAAGACATTATGACTCGCGCATCAAAGGGTAAATACGAAGCCAAGATGCTTGAGATGAATCAGCGTGTTGTGATGACTGCTGAAGATTTTTCTTATAGATATATTCCTACCAATAGTTATGACTTGCAAATTCATTGATTCAGAACAAGTAAAGCATATTCTAGTAAAATCTACCGAAGGAAAGAATACCAAATTTCTTTCTGCTTCACACAGTCTTTGGACTAGATTTAAGAACTATGATTCAAGTCCACCATTTGCACTGATCAAGAATGATCAGGTTGTTTCTCTAATCTACGCCACATTCAATCGCGATGGATATACTAATCTATATGACATTGTTACAGTGCAGGGTCAAGAAGGGCATGGGTATGCATCTGAGATTTGGGATCACTATGTTGAATATGCTTGCAATAAGAAGAATAGTAAACGATTAAAAATCTCTTGTACACCTTCTTCTCTAACATGGCACATGCGCAATGGTCTTGTTTTTTGGGCTGTGGATCCAACTGGATCTTTGCGTAGTGATCAACCAATATTCAAGAATAGAGAAGAGCAAATGATCTTTCGTAAACTAGCAATTGATGATCCATCCATAGCACTACCTTCAGAAAAGGCTTGTGAAAGATTGCGTAAAGAATCATTAGAATCCCATGAGTTTGGCACTAAGAAAAAATCAATTGTTGAACAAGCAATAAAAACTGCTGGTGAAACATGGCTTCGTGATGCATTATTTGGGAAGACATTATTCGATGTCGCATGAAAGACGTGAACTATTCATTCGCTGGTATGCGTGGTCTCTAGAATATAGAGACTGCGATCCAGCGGTATGGATGACTCAATATCTAAACAATAGATATGAGCATAACATAGAAGAAAGAATCTGGCTATGCTGGTTGTATGGAAATACATACCAGCTTCCAACTGCATGGGTTCTAAAAAATGAATTCCCCGACTATGAGTTGGCGACTGTAGATCGCATCACTCAATGGAACACTGCAAACTATAAGAGACTTCGCTACCAAGTAGATACGAAGTGGAACAAGGGTCATCTTCCTGCGATGTTTGAATCCTATCAAAAATTTATTGGTGACAAATCGCAGAAGGAAGTCCTGGAGAGTTACTATGGCGACAACGAAGAAGAAACCTTCGACAATCTATGGAATGCTATTAAAACTAATCTTCATAAGTTTGGTCGTTATTCCACTTGGTTTTATCTACAACACTTGCATCACACTGCTGGAATATTTGCGGCTCCTACTAGCCTTATGTTCTCTGATTATTCTGGCTCTCGTTCACATCGTAATGGCTTTGTTCTTGCCATCGGCGAGGATGACAGTTATGATAAACAACTTACTGCAAAAGAATATCAAAATCTTGAGGGAGTGGCTAAAGATATAATTGTTGAAATGCGTGAAAGATTCCCCAATTTATCTCATGAAATAGATTTTTATACAATGGAAACCTGTCTGTGCTCATTCAAGAAGATATTCCGAGAGCATCACGGTCGTTATCTTGGCTATTATCTTGATCGCCAGTCAGAAGAAATCGTGCGAGCGGAACAAGATGGTTGGTATGGTATTGAGTGGAATGTTCTTTGGCAAGCAAGAAATGAAACGCTATTTCCTGCACTCGCTGGAAGAAATAAAATTAACAAAGAAAACTTTACTTACTTCTTGAGATCAGGTAAACTACAACGAATGGACTGGATGTTCGAAGATAAGACAGAGATAGGATTGTATGCCTAAGATAATTGCAATTGGTGGTGTTCCTGCAACGGGAAAGACCACTCTTATGTTTAAGATCATTTCAATGGCTGATGACTGGAAGGTTATCAAGCCACAGAAACTTTTGGACGCAATGTTCAGCAAGAAATTGCGAACTGTAATTCTTGGTAAGTATCAAGATGATGGTAACGTATTCCAGGGAACTGATCGTCTAAGCATGGCAGTCCAACCAGACGCTGAAAAGTTCTTTGAAGAAGTCAAAGAGCAGAAGATCAACGTGCTGTTTGAGGGTGATCGTCTATTCAATGCAAAGATGTTAAACTCTCTGTCTGAGTCATACAGTGAATCAGACTTTAGAATTGTGGTCATACAAGCCAATCACGATATCGTAGAACAGAGACATATTGATCGCAAGGATGACCAAGATGAGAAATTCAAGCGCAGTCGCGAAACAAAAATCTCAAACATCAGCGGAAACCTCCAGTTGATGGACTATATAGATACTGTAGACAATAATAATCTTGATGATCAAAAATTGATCATTGAATATATTAGCAAACATTTTAACTGGAGTGAATAATTATGCAGATTGAAATCTCAGTAGAAGAACTAAGAAAAAAGAAACTGTTCGTTGCAACACCGATGTATGGTGGTCAGTGTTTTGGTATGTACACCAAGTCAGCACTTGATCTACAGGCTGTTTGTGCTAACTATGGAGTTGAGATTCGATTCTCATTTATCTTTAATGAATCGCTAATCACAAGAGCAAGAAACTATCTAGTAGATGAATTCTTGCGTTCTGGATTCACTCATCTACTATTCCTAGATTCAGATATTCATTTTGATCCAAGAGACGTGATTGCACTTCTTGCTTTGGATAAAGAAATCATTGGCGCACCGTATCCAAAGAAGTCAATCAAGTGGAATGCAATCAAAGATGCGATCGTAAAGAATCCTAATATTGAAGTCAAAGAACTGGAGAAACTTGCTGGTGATTTTGTGTTCAATCCAGTTCCTGGCACAGAAAGGTTCTCAGTTTCTGCACCAATTGAAGTTCTAGAAATTGGAACTGGATTCATGATGGTGAAGCGTGAAGTGTTCAAGCAGTTTGAAGAGAGATATCCTAATTTGCGATACAAGCCAGATCATGTTGGTCAGGCTAACTTCGATGGATCTCGTTACATTCACGCATACTTTGACACTGTAATTGATACAGTAGAGAATGGTGGTAAGGGGTCTGATCGTTATCTATCTGAGGACTACATGTTCTGTCAGTGGTGGAGAAACATGGGTGGTAAGATTTGGTTATGTCCATGGATGAAGACTCATCATATTGGTACTTATGCCTTCACAGGAGACATGCCAGCAGTGGCGAATTTCGTGGGGTCTTTGTGATAATAGGTCTTGTTGGTTTTATAGGAAGTGGAAAGGGAACCGTCGCTGATCTTCTAGTAGAGCACCACGGTTTCGTCAAAGAGAGTTTTGCTAACAGCGTCAAAGATTCTGTGGCTGCTGTCTTTGGTTGGCATCGTGAATTGCTGGAGGGTGCAACGCCCGAGTCTAGACAATGGCGTGAGCAGAAAGATGAGTGGTGGTCAAATGCTCTAGGTCGCGAAGTGACACCACGTTGGGTGTTACAGCTGATGGGTACTGAAGCAGGACGCGATGTGTTTCATCCCGATCTTTGGGTACACACTGTCTTCCGTAGAATAGATTGGCATCCCGAACAACACTACGTTATTGCTGATGTTCGTTTTCCAAACGAGATCAAAGCCATTCAAAAACATGGAGGCAAAGTTGTTCAGGTCACTCGCGGTGATCTTCCTTGGTGGTATCAGAAAGCTGAGGATCATAATCGCGCAGGTGCACATTTTCAATGGCTGGTTGACAACGTCCATGAGAGTGAATGGGCATGGGTTGGTAGCACCGTTG
>Ga0222714_10000740_pt1 | contig 37182 bp, 35 predicted proteins | sample C33_3DmetaG_FD_165048 | JGI IMG/M metagenome (GOLD analysis project Ga0222714, IMG submission 165048) | Estuarine water microbial communities from San Francisco Bay, California, United States - C33_3D | ecosystem: Environmental > Aquatic > Marine > Unclassified | place: USA: California...
TCCCAAAATTCTGACTTCCAAGCTCGAGCAGCCGCACTAAATGAATTAGAGAGAATTCAAGGTCTTTTGGAAAGAAAAAGATCCGGCGATGCCAGCACTAGAGCTCATACAAATTACCTCTTGTATTTAATTGATCATGCCCTAGATATAGATGCGTAAATTTATAATTTATGCATGCTTTCTCTCATTCTCTCCCTTCCTTGTTTTGTCGCAAGAAAGTGGAGAGATTGAAGAGATCATTGTATCAGGATTAAAAATACAACAATCCCTAGAGGACTCAGTACTATCAATTTCTGTTGTTGATGCTCAAGATATTTCCAGTGGTAGACAAAACTTAGGTATAGATGAGAGCCTAGCCCGAGTACCTGGGCTATTTATGCAAAATAGGTATAACTTTGCTCAAGACCTTAGAGTCTCGATTCGTGGCTTCGGAGCACGTTCATCATTTGGAATAAGGGGTGTTAAAATTTACGTAGATGGGATACCTGAAACTCTTCCAGATGGGCAAGGTCAGGTTGATAATATTGACATCAATGCTATTTCAAGCATTGAAGTAATCAGAGGTCCAAGCTCCGCTTTATATGGCAATGCGTCTGGAGGAGTCATAAATATTTTTACTGCTGAACCTGAAGCAAACAGCTTTTCAGTTGATGTTGGACAAGGTGATTTTGGATATCGGTCCATCAATTTTGAACAAAATTATATTCAAAATAATCATAGCCTTGCATTAAATCTAACCTCAAAAGAATTAGATGGCTATAGAGACAATAATGAACATCAAAATCAGCAAGTCAGTCTTAGACTCCATTCTGATTTTAATAGCTCAACAAGCCTTATTTCATCTTTTAATTATACAAGGCAACCGGTTTCACAAGACCCTGGTGGCATTAATTTCAATCAGCTATCTACCAACCGTTCGAGTGCCTATCAAAATAATATCTTATACGATGCCGGGGAATCACTTAGCCAGGCCAGAATGGGTGTCTCATTGATTCATAACTTACAAAATAGCAATCAAATTAACATACGAGGCTATACGGTCAAAAGAGCTTTTGTTTCTAACTTGCCCCTCAATAATAGTGGTCAAATTGATTTGAGTCGGGACTTTTATGGTATTGCAGGTTTTATTCAAAGCGAACATGAAATTCGCAGCATGCCTATGACGTTACAGCTGGGTTTTGACTCAGACTTTCAAAGGGATCATAGAAAAAGATGGGATAACGATTTTGGGCATCGAGGAATTGTAAGACTAGACCAATCGGAAAATGTCGACAATATTGGAATCTATGCACAAACTATTTTTAGTCCAAGTGACAACTTAATTTTAAATATTGGCCTAAGGAGTGATCGTCTCAAATATGATGTCATAGATTCATATTTTGACAACGGAGACGATTCAGGACAGCTTGAATTTTCTGATACCTCTCCGATGTTAGGCCTCAACTATGGTATTAATGAAAAGATTCGTCTATTCGCAAATTTTTCAAGTTCATTTGAAGCCCCTACTACTACTGAACTAGCAGGACCCTATATTGGTGGATTCAATACTGACCTAAAATCACAAAGCGCTCAAAGCAAAGAAATAGGAGTTCGGTACGGAACTTCAGGCAGTGACCTCTATATGGATATGGCCATTTTTGATATCTCTGTAAAAGGAGAACTGGTTCCTTATGAGCTTGAAGCATTTCCAGGTAGGGACTTTTATGAAAATGCAGGGTCGAGCACTAGAAAGGGCTTTGAGCTGGGTATTTACTATCATTTAAACGAAGAGCTGTCCTTAAATTTTGCACATACAAAGGCAGACTATGTCTTTGATGAATTTGAAGATTACAGTGGAAACAGGATTCCCGGCCTTCCAGATGCGCTAAGCTTCCTTGAATTGATTCATACAAACTTATTCGGATTCCACACTACCCTGAATGTTTTATCGGTAAGCGATCAATTCACCAATAACGCAAATAGCACTGTCAACCCTAATTATCAAACTGCAAATTTAATAATCGCAAAAAATATCATACATAGTCGTTGGAATCTCAAGCCTTATTTTGGTATCTATAACTTAACAAACGAACAATATAATCAAAATGTGAGGATTAATGCCTTTGGTGGAAGATTCTTTGAGCCCGCACCTCCAAAAAACTATTATCTTGGATTCCAGCTCACTCAAATTGAAAACTAAATGGCTTATGTACTAATTAGTCTAGGCAGTAATCTAGGTAATAGAAAAAGAAACATACATGGGGCTTTCATAGAGCTTCAAAAGCATCTCCCAAAACTTTATCAATCACCTCTTATTGAGACTAAAGCTGTGCTCCCTAGGGGTAGTGATCCCTCATGGAATCATCCATACTTAAATATGATCTGCTATGGAGATACAGACTTAACGATTAGTGAAGTATGGAAGATTATTCGCTCAGCAGAATTAATTTGCGGCCGTACGCCCCGACAAAAAAATGCACCTAGGCAGATCGATATAGATTTTTTATCTTATGATCAGCTCATCATTAATGACACTCAGCTTGACTTAATACTGCCACATCCTGAGATCAGTAATAGGGCATTCATACTAAGACTTGCATCTTGGATTGCCCCGCAATTAACAATAAACAAGCAATCACAAACTTTTATTGAGCAGTTCAGGGGATATGAAAATAAATTTCCCATATGGATGGGAATTTTAAATATTACCCCCGACTCATTCTCTGATGGCGGTAACTTTCAAAATCTGAGCGCAATCAAAAAACAAATTAAGCATTTAGCTGACCATGGTTCTCATTTTATTGATATTGGGGCTGAGTCAACTCGGCCGGGTGCAGCAACATTGAATCCAGAAAACGAATGGAAGAGACTCGAGCCTGCCTTAAAAGCATTTCAAAGCATCTCCTTGGATTATGATATTTTCCCTGGACTAAGCATTGACTCTTATCATGCCCAAGTAATTTCAAATGCATTGCCTTATGGCGTTCAAATTATTAATGATGTTTCGGGGCTATCAGACGAGAGTATAGTTTTTGACATCGTCGATACAAATATTAAGTACGTATTGATGCATAGTCTATCAATTCCTGCTGATAAAAAATTAATCTTAACCGAGAGCGTAGATCCAATTGCCTATTTGGATGAATGGTTTTCAAAAAAAATCAATCGATTAATACAATTGGGACTGCGTCATGATCAAATAATTATTGACCCTGGCATTGGTTTTGGAAAAGGACCGAAACAATCTTTCGAGATTATAAGTCGTATAGCTGAACTAAAAGAACTCAATTGCTTATTGATGGTAGGACACTCAAGAAAATCATTTCTGGCAGATGTATGTGGAAATGATATGAATAAAAGAGACATTGAAACAGTGAACATTTCTAATAAATTAATAGCTAATGGAGTTGATATTGTTAGAATACACAACATGCAAAAGCATGCAGAACACCCTAATTGGTCTTTAAAATGATGCATCAGGATATCGGCATAAGTGCGCTCAATTGTTATTTTCCAAATAATAAAATCGACCTCAAAGAGTGGTGCCAATGGAGAGATATTCCATTTGAAAAAATAAAAAATGTAGTAGGGACCGGTTTTCGTCTTCCCTCCCCCTGTGAAGATATCTATACAATGGCTGCAAATGCCAGCTTAAATTTAATCCTTGAGAATAAGATTGATCCAAATGAAATTGGGTTACTCAGTCTTGGCACTGAAACCAGTAAAGATAATGCATTAGGGGCAATCATAATCAAAGGAATGTTAAATTCAGCCCTTAGTAAACTGGGTATAAAAGAGCTACCAAGAGAATGCGAAGTCCCAGAGTTTAAGCATGCCTGCCTAGGTGGCATATATGCCCTCAAAAATGCTGTTCGTTATTTTTATGCTCCCCATGCAAAAAAATACGCAATAGTTATGGCTTCAGATATCGCTAAATATCCATTACTTTCATCCGGGGAATCTACACAGGGATCTGGCGCTATTGCAATATTAATCGAGCAAAATCCAAAATTATTGAATATCGATTTAAGTCAGTCGGTTTCAAGCTCAGATTTTCGTTATGTAGACTTCAGAAAGCCACTTGAAAAAGAAGATGAAAATTTAGATATTCATTTGGCACTAGTAAATGGTAAATTCTCCTCGTTTTGTTATCTGGATGAAGTAAGAAGCGCTTTCAATATTATGAAATCAAAACAAAGTGTTACTTTAAAAGAAGTGCTCAAAATAACTGATCTCTTTTCTTTTCATCGGCCATTTAAAAGAATGCCAGAGAATGCATTAACCTATTTATATATTTTATCTTTAATCGAAGATGAAAGGATTGATGTCTACTGCGAGGATAATGGAATTGATAAAGAAAGATTTCTAAAGGAACTTCAACATAAGCATAATTTTGAAAAAATGGTTAAAGAGCAAAGTGTAAATGGTCCTATTCAGGAAGAGGTAAATAAATTAATTTCTATCATAAGGCCAAAATTAATGGCTGAATCTTATAAGGATAAAATTGGATTTGGGGTTGAGCTCTTAAATGAGATTGGTAATACCTACTCAAGTTCAATATTCATAAATATCCTAGCTACATTAGAAAGTTGTAGAAATAATAATATGGATCTGGCGAATAAAAAATGGCTTGCTGTTGGCTATGGTAGCGGTAATGCATGCGAAATCTTGCCCTTAACAATTAATGAAAGCTGGCAACATCACTTACAATCAAATCTTGCAAGTTCGCTTGCTACCCCAAATACTCTCGGTCAGACTGACTATGAGGCATTGCATAAAAATACTATCGATAGAAATTATCATCAACCCACCAAGGGATTTATTATTGATAGGGTCGGTCAAACAAAAAATGAATCCTTCGAGGATCAGGATATTGCCTTTTATAAGTTTTTAGGTATTTAAAAAAAGATCTAAATATTTAACTAAAATCTCATTCCATTCCAGCTTGAACCACGGAGTAATATTTTTTCTATTTTCTTGGATAAAAGTTTCAACTTCGGTTAGTGGTACGAATTTTATTTCTGATATCTCTGCCTCATTAAATTCAATCGTTTGATCAACTTTGCCAAAAAAGACATGACAAAGTTCATTCTCGCTTCCAACATCCCTAAAGGTTGCCTTATATTTAAAACTGTATAAAAAAGTCAACTCAGAGGTAACCGATAACTCTTCATCAGTCCTTCGAACTGCTGCATCCTTAATACTCTCACCGTATCTAGGATGCGAACAACAGGAATTAGACCAATAATTTCCCCATAAAAACTTACTCGAAGATCTTTTCTGAATTAATAGTTCTTTTTGGCTGTTTATCAAAAATACTGAGAATGCTCTATGTAATTGTCCCTCACCTAAATGACAAGAATATTTATCTAAAGAGCCAATCTCATTATCAAAGTCATCTACAAGAATTAACTCATCATTTTGATGCATTATCATAGCTGAAAGTAAATGTTTGGATTGATTTGGACTGAAAGTGGTTTTTTATATTTTCACTTGTAGTTAGATCTGGCATTAAAAATATCAGGGCACCGCCACCTCCTGCACCAGACACTTTTCCTCCTATTGCTCCACGATCTTTACCCTCTTGAAGCAAGTTTTCAATGTCGGGTGTTGAAACGCCAAGTGCATTCAATAAACCATGATTAATATTCATTATGGCTCCTAGGCTATCAATATCTGCCTCATTAATAGCCTTTACTGCATCTAATGATAATTGATTTATCTGATCAAAAATCGCATTTATATTTTTTGGATTTTTCTCAAACATTTTTGCAACTTCGCTGACTCTTTTTGCAGTAAACTCACTTTTAGGACTAATGGCAACGAGAAAAAATAATTCATTTTTAAAGTTCAGCGTTTCTACAAAATTTGTCTCTCCTCTCTTAAAAAGAATCGGCCGATTATGATTGATAACAGTATTGTCAATACCGCTTGGGTTACCATGTGCACGAACCTCAGAGAGGTAGGCAAGATGGTTTTTATCTTCAAACTTTAAACCTAACTTAAAATGTTGATCCAGCGCCTCTATAATTGCTAAAGACAGCGCCGCTGAACTACCAAGACCACCACCTCTAATCAAATCAGTCTGGACATGAATAATAAATTTTTCTTTATCCAGGCCTAATTTAGATAAAATGTCATAGGCGGCATGTTCCATCGAATCGATCGAGTCCGGGTTTGATTTAATTTGATAATTTACATTCCAGGCAGGAATGAGAATTCTCCGATCAGTCGTATGCTCCTCAATAAGACATGAAATTTTTAATGGAATCGGCATTGCTATTGCATGACGATGGTAAACTACGGCATGCTCACCAGTCAGTATAATTTTACCGTGAGCATAAGCATCATAATGTTCAATATTTTTATGTTTGGTTTGTTTTCGACTTAAAATTTCTTGTGCTTTTGAGGTATTAATTTCTGAAGTGCTTACTAATTCATTCAAAACCTCATCAAAGAGATCTGAAGGTACTCCAATTGACGAAACGATACTTCTTGCATGAAGTGCCATATGTCCTGTTTGAATACCCTCTGAAACCAGTGCCTTGATTGCAGAAAAATTTTGAGCAAGACCTGCTGCTGCCATCAGCTGCGCAAGCTCTGATGAACTTTTCACATCCAGAAGTTTTAATGAAAGCTGTGCAAGTTTGTTGTTTCTTTGTTGAGCTCCAGCCGTACCTACCTTTAATGGAATTCTCATTGTTCCCTCGAGTATTCCATCCTTATTTTTATGCCATTCAGAGACGCCTCGATACTCTCCCGAATGACTTGCATAGGCATGAATCCCTGCCTCAATAGCCCTCCAATCGTTGGCGGTAGCAATGGCTATAGGATCAATCCCATTCATAATCCCTTTATTATGGGTAACAGCTCTGTATACATCTTTTTGCGCTATCAAGGACGCCTGAACAAAACCATTTATAATTTTTTCTGCTAGATTAGGATCAGAGTGAATATGCTCAGGGAGGATTTTACATGTTACCTCGACCATGGAACGGTCATTAAAATTTGAGATGATTCTTAATATCACCTCTTCAGAGATAAGCTCTTCAATCATTGGTGCTATGCCTTCACAAATGCTATTAACAAGATTTGCTCCCATTGCATCTTTCGTCTCGACAATGACATGTATGGCAAAAAGATTTTTATCAGATTCCTCAAGCATTAAGACTTCAAAATCTATAATGCCTCCCCCTCTAGAAATCATGTTTGGGTGGAAGCTATTTCCATGATCAATTAACTTATTTTTATTAAGATCAATGATGCTTTTAATTTGCTGTAATGTTTTTTTAGAAGCAAAATGTATCTGGCCTATTGCAAAAGATTCTTGAAGAGATGTAGTGAAACCGCCTGATAAGCTTATGGTTTTTGATGCATTTGACAAAGCCGCCACTACGGATGGCTCTTCGATTGCCATAGGAACAATGTATTCTTTATGGTTAACGTTTAAATGCATGGCCAATCCTAATGGAAGGCTCATAACACCTATTACATTCTCAATCATTTTATCAATAGTCTTCTCACCAAAACTATGGATAGAATGCTGTAATAACTGAATTTCCTCACTATCAAGCAAGAGCTTGCCTCTTAAAGCCTCAAGTCGCTGCTCAATACTAAGCTTATAAAACTTTGAAATTGATTTTATGCTATCTGCTTTCATGCCAATAAGTCACTGATTCCCTTAACAAATAGGTCAGATTTTAACACTTTTCCTAATGAATTTAATTTTGGTTCTAACTCGGTAAATATTTTCGGGTCTAAAGCGGCCATAACTCCAATATCACCCCCACCCCCGCAAGGCTTATATGCCACATTATACTTAGCAGCGATTCTCTCAATCTCTTGATGGTGTGTCGTAAAAATTTCAATTCCAGAACTCATTTCAAGCCTTTTTAACAATTCTGAAAATTCACTTATTTTGTCAATAAAACCTGACAGATTTGACTGATGGATAGCATCAACAGCTGCGTTAGTGGTATTTCCCATCTGTGCAAGCAAACTTTTATTTTTATCACTCTCATTGGCCCAGCTCTGAAATTGTCTTATGGCATGAGAAGTGATTTTTGCGGCCGGGGTTGTAATAACCCTAAAGTGATCTCTATATTTATTCAGCATTAAAATTTTACTGCATTCAGATTGTGCAATAAGAGTGGCACCTCCGTAGAAAATTCCTGCGATATCTGCTCCGCTCCCTTGGGCCTGTTGCATATTGTTATGAAAATCCTTTGCTAAATTAATTTTTGACTGAAGCGAAAAATCAGAGCCATTTAGAATATTGATTAATTCAATGATACCTGAAGCAACTGATGCACTTGACCCAAGACCAAGTTTTTTATTTTGGTCAAACATTTCATTGCTATCAATCACTAACTCAAAATTTTTTTTATCGTTTAAATTTTGTACTAGGTATTTTGCAATCTCAGAATCTTTATTATCGATAAAAAAACTTTCAGTCTTTTTTCCGTATTTACAAATTATATGTCTCGTTTGAGATTGCTCATGGTAGGAAATTTTTGTATATCTTCCAATCGTTCCCACAATTGCAGGAAACTTCTCCAATACTGAAAATTCACCCAGCAAGAAAAATTTACCGGGTACTATTAAATCAAAACGATTCACAGTAAGCACCCTCTCCTATTGAGCTTTCAATGACTTTTTCTATTCCATCAATTTCATTGAGCGCATCTTCGATGGATTTAGTGAAATCAGGTTCAGTGATTAGTTTTACCTGCGGTCCCGCATCTATAGTAAATGTCACAGGAATCCCCTTTTTTCTTAATTCTTTTGCCAAAGTAATGATACGAAGTGTGGTCGGGTTCCAATAATATAACTCTGGCCTTGTTGTCATCATCACGGCATGCATACACATGCAACTTAACTCAGTATAAAAAGATAGCTTCTCAAAGTCCTTAGCCAATAGTGCTTGTCTACCATCAGATATAATATTTTTTGATAACCTTACCCACGAATCATAAAGTTCTGATGTTTTCTTTGATAATTGCATCCCTTCGCTCGATGAGATTTTCTTTATAGAAGAATCAGTGACACAAATCAAAATGCTAAGCTTCCAATAATTTTCATCGACTAATTGCTCAGCGTGCATATTAGGAGATTGATCCTTAGAGATGACTGTCTCAACAAAGCCTCCATGAATTGATCTTGCAGCAGATGCAGACCCCTTGGAAGCAACTCGGCTCATCTCAGACATAGTCAGGTTAAGTCCATAATATTGATTCAATGCTACTGTCATCGCAGCCATTCCGGATGCAGACGAGGCCAGTCCTGCAGATGTAGGAAAATTATTATTTGCATTAATGCCTAAATCAATTTGATTGAGCTCTTTGCTGCTAATCGCCTTATAAACTCTATTCCACCTAGCATAAGTATGATTATCTATAGGCTTATCATTGAGAATTAACTGCTTTGTGATATCAGTCTTTAGCTCAACATAAGAGTTAAGATTCGCTAGATTGATTGAAATAGAGGGCATGTCTGGAATATTTTTCATAACATCAGACTTACCCCAATACTTGAGAAGTGCAATATTTGAATTTGCAATACCTTTTATTATTTTTAAATCCTCACACACAATCGTCAAAGTTTTACAAATAATAATTTAAAGTACAATTTATAAATCTCTCTCCTTGTTATCTTAATTTCATTTTTTGAGCGGAAATGAGGGTTCAAGATTATTTTTTGTATCGTCGCTAATGCTAAATATGCAGGAAAAATAATAAAAAATTTTATCCCTTTATGAGGATAGTTGAGACTTTGAAAAAAGTAGATGCATTGATGAATTTTTTCAGAAACTTCATTCGCATAAAGAGCAATAGATCTCTGTCCTAAAGATGAAGACCCTGGAAACCAATATCTCCCATGCTGTGCGTCTTCATTCTTATCAATCAATATATTTGTGAGTTGCAATGACTGTCCTAGCTTTAAACAAAAAGGCTTTATTCTTGGGTCCTTTTTATCAAAGATCTTCTTTTCAGATAAAATGTCATAAATTAAGTATCCAACATTGCCGGCAACAAAAAAAATATACTCATCAAGCATAGCCCGACTCTCGATCATTACACTCGAATTGCTTTTTCGCTTTGCATATTTGATCATGCCATTCATAGTGATACGTAGTCTTTGTGTAATGATTCTCTGATATTTTTTCTCGACTTCGTTAAAAACTTCAAATACTGAATCAAAGTGACCTTCAAGGACAATTAATTCACTAAGATGACCGCTCCCAATAAGCTCAAGTATTTGTAGCTGAAACTGATGTTGTTTCGTAACATCTATTAAAGCCATATCAAAAAGATAAAATAATTTTTTTTTCTGATCTAAGGATAGATGTGGGGAATCCTCAATGCTGTCTGCAAGCCTAAATAATATATATGCATTTGAAAAAATAAGTTTTATTTCATTGGGCAGCTGACCAATTGGTATTGCATAAGTTCTCGATATTGTATTTAAAATATGCTGATGTTTTTTTATGTATTGTTTATATTTTTTGCTAAACATATGTTTGCGTCATTTATAATTTATCGATGGATACATTAATAGCGTTTGAGAACTGGAAAAAATCAAAAATTCTTCGAATTAATGATTTTATCCTATCTAAAGTAAATACAACGATAGATATCCCAGATGATCTCCTTCAGCCGATGAACTATGTTTTTAATAATGGCGGAAAAAGAATTAGACCTCAATTAGTGTACGCAGCTGGAGAAATTTATGCTACTGAAGAAAAAATTCTAGATCATGTTGCAGCTTCTATTGAATTGATCCATACCTATTCTTTAATACATGATGATTTGCCCTGTATTGATAATGATGACACGAGAAGAGGAAAACCATCTCTTCATAAAGCATTTAGTGATGGTATTGCTGTAATAACGGGTGATGCGATACATGATTTAGCCTATGAAATCTTGTTATCACTATCACAATTCAAAAATCTAAATAGTAGCGATAGGGTTATAGGTGCAATTAAAGTCTTAAACCATGTTAGCGGTCCCAAAGGCATGGTTGGCGGCCAGTGTATTGATATGAATCAATCATTTCAGGGCAGCTTATCTGAGATAAGCCATATGTATGAATTAAAAACTGGAGGCCTTTTTTATGCCTCCATTGCAATCCCAATGCTTTTCTCCAATGCTCAGCATCCTGTACCTGATCTTAGTCAATTAGCTAAAAAAATTGGCCTTTTATTTCAGCTTAGGGATGACTATTTGGAGCTTACTGTCTCTGCTGAAGAGCTTGGCAAGCCTGTAGACTCTGATTTGAGAAATGATAAGAAAACATATGGATCAATCTTTGGAATTGAGAAATTGAGAGAACTCATTTTGACAGAATCTAGTAACTGCCTCGCAATTCTCCAGGCTATTAATTTAGAAGAATCTCATTTAGCTAATATTCTGCATGATCTAGATATAAGATAATATAGAAATCATGAGTCAATACAAAACCAATGAGGTTGCAAAGTTAACAGGGCATGAGCCAGAAACTATTAGACGCATCAGTCGAATGGGAATTCTTAGCCCAATAAAAGATAAAGGAATTTACTTTTTTTCTTTTCAAGATATTTCTTTTCTAAGAGCCATCAGCAACGTAGTCTCAAATAATGAAAACAGATATATATGGGCCGCTCTTAAGAAAATTAAAAGGCAAATAAGCGCTGATGAACCGCTGAGCTCGCTCAGCTTTAAATCACATAAATCACAATTAATTGCAAAAAATGCAAATAAAATCTGGAACACTCATTCGGGTCAGTATCTTCTGCAATTTGAAAATCAAACAGATAGTAAAACCTCTGAATTATCCAACTCTAGAGATATCAATGAGCAATTTAAAAAAGCTTTAGCGCTTGATGAAGAAAAAAAATTTATTGCGGCCAAAGAAACCTATATTGAGCTCTTAGAGAGAGATCCTTATCATGCCAGAGCAAGAATTAATCTTGGACGTATCTATCATCAAGAAGCAAATTTTAATAATGCCTTACAACAATATGAGAAAGCTATTGAACTGGAACCAAAAAATGTTATAGCTCGATTTAATGCAGGGGTTGCCTATGAGGATTTGGATAGGCAGGATGACGCCATTACTTGCTATCTCGAGACACTCGATCTTGACATCACCATTGCTGAGGCGCATTTCAATTTATCAAGACTCTACGAGGCCAAAAAAGATATTAAGGCCTCAGCATATCATTTAGCTTACTATCAAATACTCAAACTTACCTTCGACGATTGAATACCTTATGCTATGCTTTCATTAGTTTAAGGGAATCTAGTAAAACCTAGAGCTGTTACTCGCAACTGTAAAGTTTCTGATTTTTATATTGCCACTGAAATATTTGGGAAGGCTTAAAAATCAATAGAGCTGAGCCAGGAGACCTACTGAAACACTAAACCGCCCCTCCGAGTAATGGGGTCAATTGAGGTTTCATTGCAATTTAAAAATAATTTAATAACGTTTATCTTATTGATGCTTGGGTTGATTTCTCCAAGTGCATATACCCAAAACAATGAACTCGAGGAAGTGATTGTTGTAGCAAGAAGATTCGACACGTCGGTTGCGTCTGTGAACGTAACCACTGAAGTTATCAACGAATATACAATCGAGGCAATTCAGCCAATCATGATTCAAGATCTGCTTTCCAGAATGAATAATATATACTTTGCAAACTCAGGACCTAGAGGATCCGAAACGACGATGAGTTTGCGTGGACTTTATCAAAGATACTTAAAGGTTTATCTCGATGATATTGACATTGCTGATCCATCCGGAGCACAATTTGCTCCTGATCTGACTAACCTACTTGTAAATAATATTGGAAAGATTGAGCTGCTCAGAGGCTCTAGGGGTACGCTTTACGGGGGTGACGCCATATCCGGTGTCGTCAATATAATCTCAAATACAAGTCATAATCAATTTTCCCGGGTTGCCTTATTGTATGGTACTTATAATACCTCACAATTTTCCTTCTCCTCTTCAGTGCCCTTCGAAAACGGAGGATTGACGTATTCAATACAAAATTATGACTCCGATGGCTTTTCTTCTCTGGACGAGAGAAATGGTCACTCAGAGGATGATGGGCATGAAACAGCATCTATGAAAATAAGATTTGACAACTTCATAGGTAGTATAAATTTTCGAGGATCTATACAAATGAATAGATCTATAACGGAGTTCGATGATTTCAATTCCGATGATACTTATGGAAACTATGCAGATAAAAATCAGCTTTACAGTCAGCTTTCCTTAGCCCAACAAATAAGAGATGGTCTTGATCAAAAAATTATATTTAACTACACAGAATTTGAGCGAAATTATCACACTGAATATTTTCCAGCATCCTATGAGGGCAAAAGGAATTCAATTGATTACTTAATTAATAATAATGATCAAATTTATTTTGGCTTAAATTATGAAAATGAAAAAACCTTAACATCAGATAATCTTGACAGGGACTCTTCCTTGATTGGTAGTTTTTTAAACCTCAATCTTATGATTGGGAAATTATCTTTAGAGCCCTCATTAAGAATCGATCGCCACTCATCCTTTGGAAGTTACCCGACCTTTGCACTTAGCTCGAGCTTTACTCTAGATGACCATTGGAAACTAAGAATTTCCAGTAGTACTGGCTACCGAACACCCTCAAATTATGAGCTGTTTGCACCTGACATAGGCTACGGCCCCATAGGAAATGAAAATCTACAACCTGAAGAAAGCAAGAGCACTGAGATTGGATTTAATTACTTAAATAATCAAATCGAATTTGGCCTTAATCTTTTTAAAACTGAAATAGATAATCTAATTCTTTGGGAATACGGACTAGGCAATATCCAAACTGAAGACCAGACTACTTCTGAAGGTATCGAATTGAATTACTCTTATGCGATCAATCAAGATGAAAGCTTTTACTTAAAAAGTGCTTGGACAGATGCGAGAGATATAAACCACGATCAGCTCCTAAGAGTGCCTAAGACTATTTCGAGATTAAGCTACTTGAATTCAAATTTTTTCAGTATGAATTTTTTTATTGAATTAGCGAGAATTGGTCAATCTGAGGATATTAATTACTTTAATTTCCCATACGGAAGAGAAAAATTGGATTCTTACTTTTTGCTCTCATCAACCATCACGTACCCGATTACAGAATCCACTCAATTTTATTTTAAAGGAGATAATTTAATGGATTCTAAATACCAAACTATATATGGCTACGGTACACCGGGAAGATCTATTTACATAGGATACATGTCTGATTTATAGTAATGTTTAATTTAAGTTATGAATACATATAAGCTCATTCAATCTGTAGTTTTTCTTTTTATTGGTCTTTTCCTTATCAGGCTGATTGGCTTACCTGCTAATTTCACACCAATTATTGCGGTAGCAATTTTTCTTCCAAGAATAATAAAGAACATTTATTTAGCCATGCTCTTTGTAATTGCAGTTATGATACTTACAGATTTCATGTTGGGGCTTTATGACGGGATGCTCTGGACTTACCTCCTCTTGGCATTATTCACGTTTTTTGGTGGCTTACAAAGAAATCTTTATCTTACTGGAATTGTCTCAGTTTTAGCTTGGCATCTTGTGATTAACTTTTTTGTATTTATTTCAGGTCACGGGACTTTAAGTCTTGCCATGACTTATGCTCAAGCTATACCTTTTGATGCAAGACTTTTGTTCAGTACACTATTATTTTTAGCGTCTTTTGACTATTCTCAGAGATACTTAGAGAGTCTGCCTTGGTATAATTTTAAAAATATTTTAAGTAACTGACTCTTACCGATCTCGATTCCACTGGATGAAAATGAAAATCCTCAATGCCTGAGCCCTCACTGAGTAATTTGGACTCAAAGAAATAAGTTATATCATTTTCCTCAGAATCTAATAAGTTTAAAATCTCAAACTTAATTCCATCATCTTCTGAGACTGGATACTCAAAACCAAAATTAACGATAGTGGTTCCACTCTTTCTAACTTCATTATTAGTTGTTAAGGGGGCATCTCCAAAATGTCTTAATCTCAATGATGCCGAGCCGCCATTTTCAAATAACTGAGTGACACCTGCAGCCAATGTGAGTTCATGTGCATCAGGAATAAAACTTTCCGTTACCGGAACATTAGTATACCTACCTGAGGTTTTTGCTCCTGAAATATCAAAGGCTAATCCAAGTCTTGGCTCCCAAAAAGCGATAAACTCTATACCTTTTCTCTTAGAGCCATCCGTTGGCTCAGTAGTTCCAGCATCGCCAACAAAAATAAGCTCAGAGTCCAGTTCGAGCTCAAATAAATTAATTGCCATATTGAGTTGACTGCCCCTCTCATATCTAAAACCAATTTCTCTACCGATGCCTCTGGCAAAAACATTTTGTCGCTCCATCTGTTCGCCTGTGATGCTATCAATAGAAAGTGTTGTTCCTCGAGCATCATTAGAGTGAAAGCCCCTGCCTGCATTCAGATAAATTTCGATGCTATCATTCAACAAATATGACAAAGAAAATTTTGGGGATAGCAATGAATCACTTACCTGCCCAGAATTTGATAAAATAGGGGTTAATACATCATTATTAAAAAATTCTCCTCTAATCCCACTCCTTACTCTTAATTGCTCAGTAACAAAGATTTCATTATCGATATAAATTGACAGACTTTTCACTATTGCTTGAGCAGATGAAAAGTTGCTATGTCTGTCTCTATTATTTGTGCCAAACAAATTTACGGCATCTATTTCATCATACCTATAATCTATTCCAAGGATAATATCTGCATGTCTATCATTGATGTCATAGTGAAATATTCTCTCTCCAAAAAGACCAAATTGAGACCGAGCATCCTCTTGCTCAATTTCATCACCAAGAATGGGGTCATTTAAAAAATAGGTAGGATTTGAAAAAAGGTTGAGCTCATAGCTAGAGAGATAGGCACGTAAAGTGGCATTTTGAGTTGTAAAATTAGATATCCATGCAAATCGCTGACTCTGTCCACCAATATCTTGATCAATAAAGCTAAATCTGGAATTCCCTTGGTCCATCCAGCGTTGAGGAATTTGATCTGTGCCATTCCAACTTGAAGAGTACACGAAGAGACTATTTTTTAAATCACCCGTAGCTAATTGAGCGCTGCTTTTCAGAAATAAATTAAATTTGTCCAAATTTTCAGGCAATTCCCAAGGCCCATCTTTATTTTGTAATTCCAAAGCGAAAAGTAAATTTGAGTTAAATGCTTGATGGTTTAACCCAGTAACTAACCTTCTTTCATTAAAACTACCTAACTGTATTTCAATAAAGTTTCTCTCAAGCTGATCGTAAGTGGTAAAAGCAGAGGTCCCAGCCAATGAAAAATCTCCAACATCGCTATGGTAGGGACCCTTTCTGAATCCTATAGATTCTATGACCTCTGGAATAATAATATTAAGATCAAGATACCCTTGCGCATGAGCATGCGTTCTAAAATTGATTGGCAAACCATCTAAAAAAACCGAAAAATCAGAACCATGATCCAAATTCATACCTCTGAGGAAATATTGATTCGCTTTGCCCGAACCGCTATGTTGCGTTGCTATCATGCCGGGAACCACCTCAGTCAATTCACCTACCCTTAGAAGGGGGCGCTCTGAAATGTCTGAGTATCCAATGAAACCTTCTGAAGCTGAATTCGCAGCTCCTAATTGAAGCGAGCTTCTACCCCAAACCACTACCTCCTCAGTCACGGTGTGCACGTCTTCTGATTGTGCAAATAACCATGAAGAATAAATCAGAAGTAGTAAAATATTAGATCTCAAAACCGTACCCTATGTTAAGCAGAATGATTATCATTTAGATTTAAGATGAATAACAGTATTATTTCGTTGCAGGGCGTCTCTATTGAGCACCAAAAGCAGGTGGTTTTGCATGATATAAACCTATCCATACAAGCTGGTCAACACTGGGCGGTAGTCGGTGGTAATGGTGAGGGAAAAACAACTTTTCTTAAATTATTAGCAGGTCTTCACTGGCCTGCTCCCGGTAAAGGGAAGAGAACGTATTATTTTGATAATAATACGCAAGACGATGCGGTGCTTGCGCTAAAGAAAATATATCTTTTGGGTCATGAACTCCAAGATAGCTATGTTCACAAGGATTGGAATTTTAAAGTATCTGAAATTGTCCTTGCAGGCATTAAAAAGACAGATGTGCTTAGAGACGATGTCACAACAAAAGATGCCCTGATAGCAAAAAAACTTCTCAAAAAAATAAACATCGGACACCTTGCTAGCAGGGATTTCTTAGAGCTATCAAGAGGACAGCAGCGAAAGGTACTAATAGCTAGAAGTTTGGCTTATGAGCCTGAGATATTAATTCTTGATGAGCCTCTGGCTGGCTTGGATAAAAAATCACGTTTTGATCTCAACGCTATTATCGATGAACTCAGCCAAGAAATGACCATTATTTGCTCATATCACCATACCAAAGACCTTCCCGGTTGCATCAATCACCTAGCGATCATTGAAAATGGAAGAATCAGTTATGCAGATAAAATACAACAAAATCATATTGATAAGCAAAGCCTTGCAATTGATACTGAGAACGCCCTTCAAGCTCCGCAACCCAATCATTCCTCCTCGGTCGAGACATTACTTGAACTAAAAAACACTTCGGTCTGGATCGATAAAGAGAGGATCCTTGAGAAAATAAATTGGAAGATTTTAGCTGGAGAGCACTGGCAAATCTTGGGACCCAATGGATCAGGGAAAAGCACCTTAATAAAACTAATCTATGGACTTTACAGACCTGCCAAAGGGGGCAAGATCAGTTATTTTGGGTTTTTTGATGCTGATAATGTTTGGTCTTTAAGGGAACAAATTGCACTTGTCTCTCCCGAGCTTCAAGCAGGTTACTGGTACCCATCTAGTGTATATCAGTGCATAGCTTCAGGTTTTACATCCAGCATCGGACAAATGAAAGCTCTTACCAAAGAAGAAAGCATACGTATAGACAAGCTCATTAATCTTTTTGAACTCAATTCGATGCAAGATAAAAAAATTAAATACCTATCTTACGGACAATTAAGAAGAACATTGATAGCCCGTGCCATAGTCAATAATCCAAAATTTTTGCTTCTCGATGAGCCTTGGGAAGGATTGGATCCACGTAACCTTAAGCTTGTTACAGACATCTTAAATCAGCTTATTATTGAAAATAATATGCAGCTTATTTGTGCGACACACTTAGACGAGCCAGGAGTGAATTTTACACATCGATTAACCCTTTTAGATGGCAAAATTGCTTGTTAGATTACAATTTATCAGGGTAGAATTCATATAACCTTTTAACTACAGAGGATTTAATGAAAAAAATTACTTATCTATTCACGATGATAGGGCTATTAAGCTTGGGCAATTATGCGCTATCCCATCATTCACATGGCAATTATGAGATGACTGAATACACTGAAATGGAAGGCGTGGTTCAGCAAGTACTCTGGGTGAACCCACATACATGGATCTATTTAGAGGTTCCTAATAATGATGGAACGTCAACATTGTGGGCTATGGAGGGTGGTGGCCCTCAAGGTCTCATACGAAGAGGCTGGCAGAGAGATGATGTTGAAGCGGGTGATACTATTAAAGTCCGATGTCATCGGGTAAAAGACAATAACCCTCAGTGTTTACTTGGGATGGTAACTCCTGAAGGATGGACCGAAGAGAAGGAATGGGACTAACTTATGAAAAAATATATTTATCTAATATTGTTGTCTGTTCCTTTTGGAAGTGCTATCCATGCTCAAATGTGGGACACCTATTGGAGCGATCAAGACTTATTTACAGTCCTTTTTCCTGCCGAACCTGTCATAACAGAATTTGTATGGCCGTCTGAGTACGGCGCTGAATTTCCTGGTAGGCACTACACCGTCGATGTTGAGGAAGGTTTCTTAGCAGGACACTATGTGATTAGCGTCATTGATTATCGGGATGCCTTTAATGTGCATTTAAACAGAACTAATAAAACCGAGGCCGATGCTCCCTTGGGCTATGAGTATTGGCGAATAGATGGTATTGCTGCTGTAGATTATGCTGCAACCCTGCTAAGGCGTAGGGGCGGTGAGATAACCCTAGATGCATGGCATCATATTGATCGAGTCAATGGCCATCAAATTCAGTCAACTTTTGAAGACGGTTCAAGATTATTTGCGGGTGTCTATAATCACCAAAATAAAATTTATATTATTGAGGCAACAGTACCAGCAGGACTTCCACCAGCTGGCATGTTCCAGCAATCACTTAGATTTACCGACGAAGAAGGAAACGCAGTCAGGTACGACTACATCCCGGACTGTGATCCATGGCTTTGCGCAGGTCAAATAGTAAATAATAGACAAAGATAAAAAAATCTTTTGGGGGGAATATGAGAAAGATTTTATTACTGGTTACGTTAGGGTTATTTTCGCTGTCGTTAAGCGCACAACCTGAGCTTAGTAGAGTAACGCCAAGAAACGACCTCACTCAAATGGCCAGAGAACCGTTTCAAGTCTTTGATAATGTTTACTTTATTGGTCAAGGAGAGGTTGCGAGCTACGTGATTGAAACAAGCGAAGGACTCATTCTCATTGATACGATGTGGGATCTTCCAGGTTATACTGAATATCTGCTTGATAATATGATTGCACTGGACCTTAGCCCGAAGGATATCAAGTATGTGCTTATCCTTCAAGGGCATCGTGATCACTATATGGGAGCACCTGCATTAAAAGAAATATTAAATGCACAATGGGGGGCCAATGCAGCCGATTGGGAGCTGATAGAAGCAGATTTAGGTCCCTACTCGCCACCTCGAGATTTAGTCATTGAGGAAGGCGATACCCTCACCCTTGGTGAGCTTACGATAGAGTTTGAGATTACCCCTGGCCATACCCCAGGAACCACCTCAATGAGATTCCCTGTCTATGATAACGGCGTTATGTATAACGCTTATTTTCATGGAGGAACAGCCTTACGACTCGATGATCCTGAAATTGTGATGGAATTTATCCGAGATTGCGAGAGGATTAAAAATATTCCAAATTTGGATGTTCAGATCGTAAATCACTATGATATTCATCCACAGGGTGCATTGAATCTTTTTGAACGTGCTGAAGTTCTGAAAAATAGACAACCTGGAGACCCTCACCCATGGGTCGCACCGGATGAAATTGTCAGATTGATGGATGAATTAATTGCTGGCGCTGAGGAAGTTCTCGCTAACCTAGAATAGCAAAGTTAGTCATGTTTGTGATCACAGCAAACATGACTTTCTATCTCTCCGTGTACGTGATACTTGCTTACTAACTGTAAATTGGTCCAGTGTGCATAAGCTAAAAGCAAGCTTGCAATTACGCTTCCAAAAAAATCAATTACAAATACTATTTCACCATGTTGGTAATAAATATAACTAAGTATAGCTAGTCCGACTATTCCTAGGCACATGGGATAGAATCGGCTGTGCTCTCGAACACCTAATACCAACCCAATGGTTGTGATTGGGAAAACGAACCAAAAAATGATTTCATGAAAATGTTCTTCTGAGCCAAGACCGAAAGATGCAATGGGAAGAAAAGCAATGATTATCGGAACTGTTAGGCAATGCACAATACAAATAGCTGAAATCCAGATCGCCAACCTATCAAAAATACTTTTATTTTTTTTGGTCATAAAATTTATGCGAAAGCATACCTTTTTATCTTTTAAAAGGCTATAAAAAAAGCGCCCCCAGCTAGTGGGGGCGCTCATTTCGCCACGTAGTTTTTACAATATCCGTATCTACTGTTTAGAATTCAGGATAAGCTTCTACACCAATTTCTGCATAATCTAAACCAGCCTCTTGCTCTTCGTCAGTTGCTCTGATCGGCATAAATGCATTAATTACTTTTATTGCGATATAGCTAGTAACAAATGAGAAGCCAGCAATCGCAAAAATACCTATAAATTGATGGATAAATGATGTATCAGAAGTGAATGGAACAACAAGAAGACCCAACATTCCAACAACACCATGTGCAGAGATAGCACCCACAGGGTCATCAAGTTTAAGCGTCTTATCAAAGAAAATAATTGAGAAGTAAACTAAAATACCACCAGCCACACCAATTAACGTAGCTGCCCCAGCACTCGGTGCGCTCGGACCGGCTGTAATCGCAACTAAACCTGCGATAGCACCGTTCATCGCCATGGTAACATCCATCTTGCCTGTTCTGAAAAGGCTCATTAGAATCGCGGCAACAACGCCACCTGAAGCAGCCATGTTTGTATTTAAGAATACTTGGCTGACAGCAATTGCTGAGGCCTCATTACTGACTACTAATTCAGAACCACCATTGAAGCCAAACCAACCCAGCCAGAGTATCCATACTCCCAATGCTGCTAATGGAATATTAGATCCAGGTAGCGGATTTGATCTCCCGTCTTTTGAAAACTTGTCTTTTCTTGGGCCTAGAACCAAAACGACTGCCAAGGCTGCAGCTGCACCGGCTAGATGCACGGTTCCTGATCCAGCGTAGTCAGAGTAACCCATAGTGCTTAGGAAGCCACCACCCCAGTTCCAGTAACCTTGAATAGGATAGATAAATCCAGTCAGCACAACTGCAAACAAGAAAAAGGGTAAAAGTTTCATCCTTCCCGCTACCGCTCCAGAGACTATTGACATCGCAGTTGCAACGAAAACGACCTGAAAGAAGAAGTCGGCTTGCTGGGAATAATCCATTCCATATTCCATACCGATTTCCTCAAGGGGTAGCGCTGTTGATAGCCCCAGTGAGGTACCAAACGCTGGAAGTATACCCTCAATGTATGCTCCCGCAGGGTACATCAAAACAAACCCACAAACTAAATACATAATGCATGCAATAGCATACAAGCCGATATTTTTTGTCACGATTTCAGATACGTCTTTCTTTTGTACTAAGCCTGCCTCTAACATGGTGAATCCTGCTGCCATAAACATTACAAGAGCTCCACAAAGTACTGCGTAAAGAGTGTCCAGTGAAAATGCAATTTCCATAATTTTCTCCTATTAAAGTGCTTGATCGCCTGATTCGCCGGTACGTATTCTTGTAACTTCTTTAAGCTCAGTTACAAATACCTTACCGTCGCCGATTGATCCAGTTTTTGCCGCTGTAACGATGGCTTCAACTACTTGATCAGCCGAGGCATCTGAGACTGCAACTTCTATTTTTGTCTTTGGTACAAAATCAACTGTGTATTCAGCACCACGATAGAGTTCTGTATGACCCTTTTGTCTTCCAAACCCCTTCACCTCTGAAACCGTCATTCCCTCAACACCTGCTTCAGAGAGGGCTTGACGAACGTCTTCTAGCTTAAAGGGCTTTATAACCGCTGTTATTAATTTCATAATATCCTCCCTTTGAGTCTTACCAAGATGTTCCGATTCCAAAGACTATGCCTTCCTCGCTATCATCAAGTCCGATCACAAGCGCAATAAATGCATCGATGCCGCTTAAATCAAAACTGTATGATGGTTCGAGGTATGCATTGCCACCGTCATGCGAATGATAAACAATACTAAAACCATTCTCTGCAGCATAGCTTAATGAGGTGTAGGCATAATCAGCGGGTTCGCCGAATCCATCCCAGGTTCCGTCAGCATAATCTAAAGCAAATGCACCGTAAGTAAGCCCTATGTTAATTTCCTCGTATGTATCATCAAAGTCACCAGTATAGTAATAGCCAGTAAATCCAGCGCTCAAGCCAAGATCTCCAACAGATGTTCCAAATCCTGCGTAAAGATCAACTTCTAACCCGTCACCAACATCAGCAGCCCAAGTTCCAGCATAAAGTCCACCAGATTCTAAATCTACACCCGCAGACGCTGATGATTCTGCTTGAAAGATACCTCTAAAAAAGTAATCACTGACCCACCCTGCATTTGCAGAAACTTGTGCATTGGCAGCTATAGGAGAGATAAATAAAGTAATAAATAATGTTTTAAAAAGATTTTTCATAGTTACTCCATAAAGTTGTTCTTATTTATATCCATGCAATTATCATGCCAAGATTGGATAATTTATTAAATTTCAATAATTTATGTATTTATTTGATTTCTGATATCGATAAAATTTAATAATCCTTGCACTATCGTGGTGCAAATATGTATTTTTAGGCTTAGAGTAAATAAATCGGTATAATTTGAATCCTTAAATATGGAAGAATTGCAAAATAATCCTATCAATCTGGTAGCAAATCAAAGCATTGAATGGTTTAATTCGCTCGTTCCTAATGCCTACATTCAAGGATTTATCATAATCCTGATTGCGATTCTTATTGCTTGGTTTATCGAGCGGGTTATTAATGTTATTGCCAAACCTTTGTTTAAAAGGCAATTTAACGATGGATCAACAAAGCTTGTTGAGACTTTCAAAAGACCTATTTTTCTAACGCTCCTTTTGATTATCAACTCAATTATGTTGCCCACAGCAACGCTACCAATAAACGCTACTGAATTATTTTTTTCAATATTAGGTACCTTAACCACAATTTTTTGGTTTATTTTTGCTGTCAATCTAACTCGATCATTTCTAATTATCGCCGGGGAAACACGTGGGAAATATGATTTTATTCAGCCTCACACTGTCCCTCTCTTTGATAATTCTGCAAAAATTATTTTATTTCTTGCATCAGTATATTTTGTCTTTCTCGCATGGGGAATTAATGTTAGTGCATTGCTTGCCTCTGCAGGTATCGTAGGTCTGGCCTTATCCTTAGGTGCGCAAAGCACACTTGCTAATATATTTGGTGGCATGTCTATCTTGGCAGATACCCCCTATAAGGTTGGAGATTATATTAATCTTGATACTGGAGAGCGTGGTGAGGTCACCAATATTGGATTGAGGAGTACACGTATACTTACCAGAGATGATGTTGAAATTAGCGTTCCCAATAATGTCATGAGCAATGCCAAAATCATCAATGAGAGCGGAGGTCCCTACACTAAGTTTAGAATTAGAATAGCAGTTGGTGTTGCTTACGGTTCCGATATAGATCTTGTCGAAAAGGTTTTGGTCCAATGTGCAAAAGACCATAATGAAATTTGCATATCACCAGAGCCTAGGGTTAGGTTTAGAAAGTTTGGGCCCTCTAGTTTAGATTTTGAGTTACTTGCATGGTGCGAACAACCAGCCCTTCGAGGAAAAAACGAGCATGAACTTAACACTATGATTTATAGGGCTTTTAATGAGAATGATATAAAAATTCCTTTCCCACAACAAGAGATACACCTTCATCATATTAAGGATAACAATTAGTATGATTAGCAATCAGCATAACCTGGCAAAGGAAGTTCAATCCTCAGGAAAATATGGCATCAAGTTTAGTCTTTATAGTGAAGATGCCTTCAATCTAATACTGGGAAAGGGTTGGTCTGCTTATCGATGGTATGACACTGAAAAAGAGAGAGACAGAGCTCTCATTGAGCTTCGAAGAGAGCATGAATATTCAAGATTGGGTGATAAACCTAGAATCTTTCTAGAGCCAGTAAGTTCTGACTAAGGTCTAATTTGACCGCTTCCTGAAATTTGATATTTATAACTCACTAGCTGAGCCGCCCCAACTGGGCCCCTGGCATGAATTTTTCCAGTCGCAATTCCGATCTCTGCTCCAAGTCCAAATTCGCCTCCATCAGCAAACTGTGTTGAGACATTATGCATGAGTATCGCGCTATCAATATTATTAAAAAATAATTCAGCACATTCTATTGATGAGGAAATAATACACTCAGTATGCCCAGATCCAAATTGACAAATGTGATCTATTGCCTCCTCTATGCTGTCGACAGACTTGATGGCAATGATAGGAGATAAAAATTCTTTACCCCAATCTGATTCACTTGCAATTTGACATCCAGTTGCAAAGGGTGCAATTTTCTCATCCGCTCTGACCTCGCAACCAGCTTCCATCAATGCTTGGGTAATTGCTGGAACATGCGAAGCAATAACATCTTGATGTATTAATACAGTCTCGGTAGCGCCGCATATACCCGTTCTTCTCATTTTAGCGTTTAATATAATTGAAATTGACATTTCAAGCTCCGCATCCGAATGAACATAGGTATGGCAAATCCCCTCAAGATGTCCCATCACCGGCACTCTTGCATTCTCTTGAACTGATGCAATAAGCGACTTGCCACCCCTGGGTATAATCACATCAATAAAAGACACCATTTCCTTGAGCATCATCTCAACTGCTGATCTATCTTGAGTTGGAATTAATTGAATAGACTTTTCAGGAATTCCATTCTCAACTAATCCTTTCATCATAGCGATATGGATTGCCTGATTACTGTGTACTGCCTCAGAACCCCCTCTCAAAATTACGGCATTACCACTTTTTAAGCATAAAATTCCGGCGTCAGCGGTAACGTTCGGACGGCTCTCATAAATTATCCCAATCACGCCAAGCGGAACGGTGACTTTTGAAATTTTCATGCCATTAGGCCTATCCCATGCATCAAGGGTTTTGCCAACTGGATCGTCCATATCAGCAATCGTCTCCAAGCTTGAAATGATGCTATTAATTCTCTCCTTGTTAAGCATCAATCGATCAATATTTGATTCTGATAAACCTTTTTGTTTTGCATTCTCAAGATCAAGAAGGTTGGCAGATATAATCTCCGAGGTTGCGGCCTTTATAGTCATGGCTGCAGCTTTAATAGCTCTTTTTTTGGTTGCACTATCAATCCTTGCAAGCTTTTGAACTACAGACTTTGCATCATTACCAATTTGAAAAATTAATTTTTTAAGGTCTGCTTCCATATCATCCGATTATTGCTAGATTATCCCGATGGATTACTTCACTGTTAGCTACAAAACCAAGAATGGAGTGTATTGCACTTGTTTTTTGGCCCTTTATTTTTTTTAGATCTGAAATTGAAAAGGAAGTTATTCCTCTCGCAATTATTTGTCCATCATCTTTCATAATATTTATAATTGCACCTTTCTCAAAGGAACCAGAGCAATCTAAAATACCGCTAGGCAATAAACTCTTCCCATTATTTAATGCCTGCCATGCACCCTCATCTATCCTGACTTCTCCCTTAATATTTATGGCAGAAAGTATCCACTGTTTCTTCGCTCGCAATGGGGTTGTGTTTGCCTTAAAAAGTGTGCACTCTCCTCCATTCAATAAAGTTGACAAGGGATACTCTGAACGACCATCTGCAATGATCATATGTACCCCAGATTGTGTAGCAATTTTTGCAGCATCAATTTTAGTTTTCATGCCCCCTGCACTACCTTTGGTTTTTTGAGCCAAAACAAGATTCTCTATATTTTGATCTATCTTATTTATCTCACTAATTATTTTGTCCTCAATTAGCTTTCCATCCTCTATTAGACAAAGACCTTTAATATTTGAAAAGAGCACTAACACGTCAGCAGAGATCATCTGAGCTACTTTAGCTGCAAGTCGATCATTATCACCAAATTTAATCTCTTCCGTTGCTACCGTATCATTTTCATTAATGATAGGTATTGCATTTTCAATGATTAGCTTGCTGATTGTATTTAAGGAATTCAAATGCCTTCTTCTATTATCACAATCATCAGATGTGAGAAGTACTTGAGCGGTCGGAATGTCCGCGTCATCAAATATTGACTTAAAAGCACCTATTAACTCTATCTGTCCAATAGATGCTGCCGCTTGTAATAGGTTCAGATCATGATCATCTCTATCTTTATTTAATATTCTTAGACCAAAATTTATTGCGCCTGATGCAACGATAATAATTTCTTTATTTTGCTTTTTGAGTAATAGCACATCTTGGCAAAATGATTTGAGCCATTGTTGATTAAAATTATTTGCTCCATCAAAAAAGAGCGCACTGCCTAATTTAATAACTATGCGCCCAGAGGCATTTAAATAATCAGAGGCTTTGTTAGTCATCCTTAGCCCATTAAGAGTTTTTTTGAAGCAATGGCTTACCCTTGGCAATGGCTAATGCTCCACTTCTAACAATACTATCAATCGGTATTTTTGCTGTAATGGCTTTGATAAAATCATCAACTTTCTCACTTGACGCAATAATTTCGATTGTATAGAAATTATCTTTTTCCGATAATATTGAAGCCCCGTAGCTTTCCATCAATAAGCTCAGGTTATGATTAGAAATTGAGCCGACTTCTATTTTAATAAGTGCAAACTCTCGTTCATGGTAGTCATCATCAGTCATATCAATAATGCTAATGACATCAATTAACTTTCTAGTCTGTTTGATTATTTGATCGAGAATTTCTTGAGAACCGAAAGTGACTAGTGTGATTCTTGAAACACTTTGATCATCAGTGGGCGCGACACTTAAACTATCAATATTATAGGCACGACTGGAAAATAAATTAGCCACTCTTGCTAATGCTCCCGCCTCATTTCTAATTAAAATCGATATTATATTTCTCACAGCCGTATTTTACCTGCATATCCTAAAAATTAATAATCACCATCTTTTTCCGATTTAGTCTTTATATCTATACAAAGACTTGATTTAATATGGGATTAAATTTGGATATTATAAATGAGTACTAAGAAACACCCCCTGAGTAATCAATCGGTCAGCGGGGCAGATAAAATAGTTCAAATTCTCGCCGATCAAGGTGTGGATACGCTATTTGGTTATAGTGGTGGTGCCATTTTGCCTGTATTTGATGCAGTTTTTAGATTTAACCAAATTAATAAACACCTAGATGGAAGTGATGCACTCCCAATGGTTGTTCCAGCTAATGAGCAAGGCGCTGGTTTCATGGCATCTGGTTATGCCCGAGCTTCCGGCAAACCTGGCGTTGTCATAGTCACATCAGGGCCAGGTGCCACAAATTGCGTAACCCCGATCAGGGATGCCATGGCAGATTCAATACCCATGATTATAATTTCTGGTCAGGTATCTACTGGAGCTATTGGCACGGATGCTTTTCAGGAAGCTCCTGTAAATTCTTTAATGGGATCTATAGCAAAGCATGTATTTCTAATCACAGATCCAGAAAAATTAGAAGCTACTGTTCGAACAGCTTTTTTTATTGCGAGCTCTGGACGACCGGGACCGGTAGTAATTGATATTCCTAAAGATATCCAAAACCATGTTTCACTATTCGAAGAAGATAGCTTATTGGATCTATCAGGCTATAAAGATCGTATTGAAAAAATTAGCAAAAATAAAATATCTGAAGCGCAGTGTAGTGAATTTTATGACATTTTAAAAGATTCAAAAAAACCTTTGATTTATGCTGGTGGTGGTAGTATTCATGCCAATATAAGCGAAGAACTAAAAGCACTTTGTGAAAATCTAAACATACCTATTGTTACAACACTTATGGGTATCGGCATTATTAGTACAGAACATAAAAATTGTCTCAATATGTTAGGCATGCATGGAACAGCCTATGCAAACTATGCGATCGATGACTGTGACGTACTTATTGCTGTAGGTTCAAGATTTGATGATCGAGTGGCTGGAGATCCACCTGAATTCGCACCGAAGGCAAAAAAAATTATACATTTTGATATTGATCCCTCGGAGATCAATAAAGTTAAGGGAGTAGATTTTTATTTTCTAGGTGATATCAAACAAGCGATTGCTGATCTAGATCAATATCATAATGAGCATAATCTAGGATTGGATTTTTCCGCTTGGCTTAAAGAGTGTCAAGACAACAAAAATAAATATGCTATGAACTATGATAGAAATAGCAGTCTCATCCAGCCCTATGCTGTTATTGAAAAAATTAATGCACTAACAAAGGGTAATGCTATTATTTCGACAGGGGTCGGTCAACATCAAATGTGGGCTGCCCAATATGCCTCATTTCATAGGCCACGTCTTTGGTTAACATCAGGTAGTATGGGGACAATGGGATTTGGCCTGCCCGCAGCGATAGGTGCTCAGTTCGCGAGACCCGATGCTTTAGTAATTGATATTGATGGAGATGGAAGCATCCGAATGAATATCGGTGAACTAGAAACAGCCTCTTCCTATAATCTTCCAATCAAAATTTTACTGCTTAATAATCTTGGAGATGGAATGGTTATGCAGTGGCAGAGAATGTTCTATCAATCTAGAATGTCAGCAAGTGACAAATCACTTAGAAAAAAAGACTTTATCAAAACTGCGCAAGCTGATGGATTTGATCTTGCACTTAGAGTCACTGAGAATAAGGAGCTTGATTCAGCTCTAAAACAGTTTATTGAGCATAAAGGTCCTGCTTTTCTAGAGGTACTAATAGATCCTGAGGCAAGTGTTCTCCCAATGGTTCCTCCTGGTCAGTCTTATAAGCATATGGTGACTGGTGATTTTATTCCCAACAGATACAAGGAGTCTGATAAAGAAGTTAATAGCTCCGCTATGTTCTAATTTATTTTTTGTATTGTTTTCTCTATCGCTTTAATCAGCTTCTCTAAAGAACTCTTATCTATATTTAAAGAGGGCATGATATAAATAACACTATTAAGAGGTCTAATCCAAACCCCCTCTCCGACAAAGTAAGCTCTTAATTGGATTAAATCAGTGGGTCTGCTTAACTCAATGGCAGCCATGGCACCCATGCACCTTATTTCTTTTACTATTGAGTAATTTAACAGATGACTCAAGCTTGCTTTACAAAATGATTCAATCTCCTTCGCTTGCTCTAATCTAGGCTGCTCCTCAAAAAGCTCTATAGATGCTAAAGCGGCACTGCATGCAAGTGGGTTCCCACAATAAGTTGGCCCATGCATAAATGCATCTTCATAATCTTCAGTTAAAAAAGATTCGTAAATTTTTTTACTCGCAACAGTTGCTGCTAAGGGAAGTGTGCCACCAGTAAGCGCCTTAGATAGTGTAATAATATCAGGTACTATATTAGTGTGTTGATAAGCAAACAACTTACCAGTCCTACCAAAGCCTGTAGCAATTTCATCAAAAATTACGATCAAATTATGCTTTTTTGCAAGCCTTACAATTCTCTCTAATGTGTCTGCATCATGTAATTTCATACCACCAGCAGCCTGTAATATGGGCTCAATAATTATGGCAGCTGTATGATCGGTGACATTCTTAATAAAATTTTCTAAATCATTGAATTCGGAGTCAGAGCTTGGAATATTAAGAACATACTGCTTAATGAGGCTATCATTAAATCTTGCATGCATGCCTTCGTTTGGATCACAAACTGACATAGCTGCAAAGGTATCACCATGATAACCATTATAAAATGAAATAAATTTCTTTTTATCTGGTTGCTTATAATTTTGAAAATACTGAATAGCCATTTTCATTGCAATTTCAACTGAAACTGAGCCAGACTCTGAAAAGAACACATGCTCTAATGGGGGATCGAGTAAACCTGTAAGCTTTTTAGATAGTATAAGTGCAGGGTCATGAACGATTCCACCAAGCATCATGTGTGGCATTTTTTTTATTTGAGCAATCACCCGCTCCTCAATTTTCTCATGACGATATCCATGGCATGCTGTCCACCATGAAGCAATACCATCAATCAAAGTACTGCCATCTTTTAAGACAATCGTCGTACCATAAGCCTCCTCAACATGAACAAAGCTCTTTTGACTTTTCATTTGTGTGTAAGGCAACCAAAGGTGATCAATCATGTTTTATATTTTAAATAAACTATAATTAGAAATGAAATTAAGGATTAAAGTAATGGATTTTTCTAGTTTTAAAGCATATGACATTAGAGGGTTATATCAAGAAAATTTTGATGAGATCTTAGCTGCTGAGGTAGCAAGGGCAATGGCTACTTTTCTCAATGCAAATGCAATCGTTATCGGTCATGATATTCGCTCAAGCTCCCCCACAATCCATAAGGCAATGAAGATTGCCTTAAATAATATGGGTGTCAATACCTATGATATTGGCCTATGTGGTAGTGAAATGGTTTATTTTGCCTCCAGTAATCTTGAGGTCGAGGGTGGGATCATGATCACTGCGAGTCATAATCCAAAAAATTATAATGGTCTTAAACTTGTTAAAAAAAATGCGGTACCTATTGGAAGTGATAGTGGCCTCCAAGAGATTAAGGAGATAATAAAATCAAAAAAATATCATAAAAATGAGTCTGATAAATTAGGAAAAGATGAGCAGGTTGATATTTCATCAACTTATATAAATCACCTGATGAGCTATAGCAACCCAGAAAAACTTTCTCCTCTAAAAATTGTTACAAACGCTGGTAATGGTTGTGCAGGCCCCTACCTAGACATGCTTGAGACTAAGTTCCCTTTTGAATTCATAAAGCTAAATAATTTGCCTGACGCTGATTTTCCAAATGATGTGCCTAACCCTATGCTAATTGAGCAACAAAAAATTGTGGGTAATGCGGTGATAGAAAATAATGCAGATTTTGGCATTGCCTGGGACGGCGATTTTGATCGATGTTTCTTCTTTGATGAAAATGGACGTTTTATTGATGGCTATTACCTGGTAGGTTTACTTGCCGAGCACTTTATAAAAGATAACCCTAATGAAAGTATTGTCTATGAGCCAAGAGTCGTCTGGAATACTGAGGAAATTATCCATCAATATCATGGGAAACCTATACTTTCAAAATCCGGTCATGCTTTTATCAAAAGAAAGATGAAAGAAGAAAACGCTATTTTTGGTGGGGAAATGAGCGGACATTACTATTTCAGAAACTTTTCCTATGCGGATAGCGGCATGATTCCATGGATAATTATTGCTGAAATCCTTTCCGTATCAGGGATAAGTTTTTCACAGCTTATTAATAAAAGAATTGAGTCATTTCCCTCCTCAGGAGAGATTAATTTTAAAGTTAAGGACACTGCTAAAGTTATTAGTGAGCTTAAAAATCAATATAAAGATGCTAAGTATATAAACGAAATCGACGGTATCTCGATGGAATTTGAGGAATGGCGATTTAATGTGAGAGCTTCAAATACTGAGCCATTGTTACGTCTAAATATAGAAACTAAAAATAATACTCAGCTTGTCACCGCTAAGGTCGAAGAGCTTTCGAGTTTCATCGTCTTAATCTAACGTGAGTAATTCATCAGATTTAAAAGACAAAATCAATGAGGTTATTCAGTCTCTCAAAGTAAAAAATCAATACAGAACATTAACAAAAATATCCTCGCATGGTCCAACTATTAGTATCGATGGTAAATCCTATGTTTCTTTTGCCAGCAATGATTATCTAGGCCTTTCTATAGACAAAGAGGTTATCCAGCAGGCTCAGAAGATTTTTCTAGATTTTGGCATTGGATCAGGCTCATCGCGACTGGTTTCAGGAAATCATAATCTGTATGAAGAGCTTGAGAGCTCCATAGCAAATTTCAAGAATAGTGAAGGATGTTTGGTTTTTGGGAGTGGGTATCTTGCAAACCTTGGATTAATACAATCTCTAATGGGCTCACATGACCTTATCTTACTGGATCGATTAAGTCATAACTCATTATTTAGTGCAGCAAAGCTTACAAAATCAACTTTAAAAATTTTTGAGCATAATTCATTAAACTCTTTATCCGGTCGTCTTGAAAAATATAGAAAAAATTATCGTAACTGCCTTGTCGTCACAGAGAGTGTTTTTAGTATGGATGGAGATTTATCCCCTTACGATCATCTGCAGGAAATCTGTAGGCAGTACAACGCAACATTAATGATAGATGATGCTCATGGTTTGGGAGTAATAAACAATGGGAAAGGAGCTTCGTTCGGGCAGGCACTACCCTCAAATGTTATTTTGACAGGGACTCTCTCAAAGGCTATTGGTTCCTATGGAGGCTATGTCTGTGCAAATACCAGTGTAATTGATCTTCTAACAAATAAAGCAAATACACTTATCTACTCAACGTCCCTTCCACCATTCGTCATTGCCGCAGCGAATTTCTCATTAAAGAAAATTAGAGAAAATGTTGCAATTGTAAAAACCTTAAGTGAAAAGATTGATTTATTTAAGCAATCCATTGGTATAGATTCAGATTCAGCAATTTTTCCCTTTAAGTTTAATGACGAACAAGATGCGATCAATGCTAGTGATCATTTGAAGGAATATGGATTTTTTGTTCCCGCAATTAGACCCCCTACGGTGCCTAAGAATAGCTCTAGGTTGAGGTTTTCGCTTTCTGCTATTCATGATGATCATTCGCTCAAAAGATGCGCTGAAGTGCTTTTAGATTATGTCTCATAATGTTTTTATTACCGGTACGGGTACTGATATTGGTAAAACCTATTACTTCTGCAGTCTATTAAAAAGACTTATAAAACAAAAAATTAGTGTACGCGCCCTCAAGCCTATACTCTCGGGCATTGATAAGAGCAATATTTATAATTCTGATACAGGCAGAATATTGGAATCTTTAAAATTACCTCTAACCATGGAAAATTTTATAAAGGTTACCCCATGGTATTTTGCTGCAGCAGTCTCGCCTCATATAGCTGCACGCGAAGAAGGAAAAGTTATCAAATATGATGATGTATTAAATTTTTGCCAACCTTATGAAAAATATGAGTATCAATTCATTGAGGGAGCCGGTGGACTGATGTCTCCCATTACGCAAGACAGAACAAATTTGGATCTGATTAAAGATTTGAATATCCCAGTAATATTGATTTCTGGAAATTATCTTGGGGCGATATCACACCTACAAACTGCCATTGAATGTCTTAATTATTACAATATTCCGATAGAAAAGATTATCCTTAATGAATCAATATTTCCTGCAATCCGATTGACTGAACTCAAGGAAATGATTAATCAAAAATATAATGAAATTGTTGATTGCTTAGAAAGAGAGTAGCAAATTTTATGAATAAATTTATTGATAGCCAGGAAAAAGGAGTATTTGGTGAATTTGTATACATGGATTTTTGCTTAAAGAAAAAGATTAATGCGGTACAAGTCAATCAATTTGGAAGAGATGTAGAAATTTTCACCCATAAGAAATTTAATATAGATGTTAAAACATCTCATAAAGTAAAAAATTGGACCAATAAAAAATATAGACCATATGTTTCTTATGATGTGGTTTATATTGATGAAAATGATAACTCAATATATCTCTATCCGGATCTAAATTCACCTTTACGAGAGTTATATTATGGCCATAAGATCGCTAATCTTGATAAAGCCTACAAAGATTATAAATGTAGGCCCTCATTCACAAAGATCCAATTTAATCCTATTAAGAATTTTAAAAGTATGATTCTTAAACAATCAACTAAGAAGAAAATAAGATTTGTTTATAGGGTTATAACGCATGAATGGAAGGGCTATGCTGATAATATCCCAGGTAAAAACTGGAAAAATTTTGAGGCTACGATTTTTTTTAATCTCAATTTTGACTGGATAAATGATACGCCAATACTTGATAAAGCATACGTGTTCATTAGTAATGAAATGAACGAATATCCTTTGCAAGATGCTGAGAAACGGCAACTCAATAAAGGGATAGAAACAGTACTAAATTGGGAGTTATTCGAGAAGAATTACCCAAATAGGATTTTTTCTAGCCTTGATGAGCTAATTGATTTTTTTAGCTGAAAAATTTTGATTGAAATAAAACATCTATCTTGAGGTAAGAGTTTCGTAGTTCTCTAAAATTTGGGATTTTCTCTCCTCTGCCCTTCTAATGCTATCAGTATAGATTTTCGAATTTAAAAGCTCTGCGACTATCAAGCTCTCGTCATTTATGCTGTGCGAATAAATCTCAAATGCCTCAAGGTCATCAATTAACATTAATTCATTACTTATTATGTTTTGTAACAACTGTTCAAGATTACGCCTCTCTTGCTGTATTTTTTGATTTCTTTTTTCTAATTCCTCGATATTATTAATATATTCTTTAAAGAATGCTTGATCTAAATAATCTTGTAACTTAATGGACTGTATCGCATTAAGCTTGAGCAGTACAGACCGGTATTTATCAGTATTTCTATGTTCTTTCATCTTATCCATGGTCAGAAACCTTTTCATTCCATTCTCAAGGATCATTATCGATGCCTCATTTTTTAGATCACGATGAAAAATATTTTCATTCAAGTACTTATTATAATATTCAAGGCGATACTCTTTTTCACACTTATGATACTCCCAAAAATGTTTATGGTTATCTTCTTCGCGCACACTATCGAGTAACTCTGCAATTAGAGGGACACCTCTCCTCTCAAATTCATTAAGGATCAGTTGTTTATATGCAGAGTAGTTTTCTATTTGTCTACTTTCCTCTGCTAACTTTCTCTCTAACTCTTCTTTTCTTCTTATTTCCTCTTCTTTTCTTCTTATTTCCTCTTCTTTTCTTCTCTCAGCCTCTCGTAATTTTTGATCTTCTTTCTCTTTTTTCTTTTGCTCTCTTATTTTCTCTTTTTCGCGCCTTCTTTCTTTTGCCGCACGGAGTTGATCACGATTGGCACCCATGTTGTGAAATAATTTTTCAAAAAATTGTTCTGTAGTATCAGAACTTTTATGTCTCCTTCTTCTTCTTGATGCCATATTTAAATACCTATCATTCCAAGCATGCTTGATAGAAAGCCCATGATCATATCAACAAACCACATTGTTTGGGTTGGGAAAAAATAAAAGCAGGTAAAAAATAAAAATGCAAATACGAGCATTGAACGAACTTGCTTTAATGCAACGATTTGACCAAAATTATCAAAATCCTTTAAAACTTTTAGTAAGTTTGCCTCACTTACTGTCATGTCATTGTAATTTAGTATTTTTTCCATATTTTTATAGATTCTTTTCTTAGCTTTTTTTAAGGCCTTAAAGTTGTTTTTATATTGCTCCTCAAGAGCGTCATCAATCGTATCAAGAATTGTTAATAGAATATGGACTTTATCATCAATGATAAGTTCTGGATTTTTTTTAACATAAGCATTAAATTCATCAGAAATATCATTCTTATTAAAGCCACTCGTATCTTTTTCTAGTACTTTAATAAATGAGAAAAGATCAAATATATATTCTTTACCAGATAGCTCTACAGAGTTAGGAAAAGATCCGCCATGACTTTGGAAGTATTTAAAGTTTTTTTTATAAAAATCATATAAAAAATTTACTTCACTTTTATCTAATTTTTCATCACCCCATGAAGATAAACAGGCATACAATAGCATCTCTAAGCCACAGATACCGACCTCTTCTAAAATATCTTTTGCTTCCATCAAATCATATTTCCTTTATGATTATTTTATTATGGCAGAATTTTTAAGTTACTTACCACTTTACGTTTCTTATTTATTTATTGGGTTAGGCATTTTAATACTGTTGCTAGCTATCTCGAATAGAATTGTTTTTTATTACGATACTCGAGACTTTGTTTTTTCCTTTATTCAGGGATTTATCATTTTTTTAGTAGCATACTTATTTATTACTTCCCCCAATAATTATCCTGGAATACTTAATGCTGAAAATTTACATGAAAAAATTATTGCTGGTGCATTAGTTTTATCTTTATTTATTGGATTTGTAATTTGTTTGAAGTATACGCTTAGTAAATCTATTCAATTTAATGGTCTAGCTTTTGGATTAGCTATCTACTTTTATAAAATTCTAATTGGTAGTATTTTTGCTTTTACTATTCTAGGCAAATTCGCAAATTATACTGACTCAAAAAAATCAACACATGCTTCAAGGGCATCCGCTATTGCGATATTAATTCTATTGAGTTGGATCTTATCAAAACTTATTAATGGCTCTACCATTGAACAAAAAAAGCATGACTTAGGGGGGCAATAATCAAGAAATATTCAGTGGGGGTCATCAAATCCTATCGAGATAGGCTTGGCAGGGAGCAGGATCAGGCTGTATTGTTCCATTGATGATGCATTCCTCTTCCATGACATTGCCGGAGGAATCCTTATGTATTCGATATTGAATCTCAGAATCCTCAGAACATCCTAATAAAAGCGTTACAAGGTAAATAAAATATATTTTTCTCATAGCCTATTATAGAAAACACTGCTGAGATCTACTAGGTCCCAACAGTGTTTTCATTCCCATTGCTAATTTATATTTTGGGCTCTCGTCTCTGTAATGAGCTCAACATTTAGGGAAATATTGGCTTTTCTATCAAAAGCCATTAGCTCCGGGTTTTCATTGCTATAAATAGCTTGCGACTCACCATAAGGAGTTGTAACTATGGTATTTGGATTGATTCCGTTTTCTATCAAAAATTCTCTCACTGCTAATGCACGAGCTTCTGATAGTCTCAAATTTTCATCCTGAGTA
>Ga0222714_10000743_pt1 | contig 37058 bp, 44 predicted proteins | sample C33_3DmetaG_FD_165048 | JGI IMG/M metagenome (GOLD analysis project Ga0222714, IMG submission 165048) | Estuarine water microbial communities from San Francisco Bay, California, United States - C33_3D | ecosystem: Environmental > Aquatic > Marine > Unclassified | place: USA: California...
TTTTAACATCCCCTCTTGGTTGTAATTTATATACACCCGATGACCTCATAGTGTCGCATATAACCCATTCATAATTAGTATACTCACTCTCCAGCTTGGTTTTACATTTGTTTAGTAGGTCTAAGTCGCCTTTATTTATTGCCCATGAATGTTTTTTACCTGAAGGGCAATCATATTCTCCACAAGAGCCATCTGCCATGAATAGACCCATTACCCATGCGAAGTCGTTTGATATGTTAGTCAAGTCATTGTCAAATAATGGTTTTTTTGTAAGTAATACATCTCCCAACTTCAAGTCCTTGGACGAAACCATCTCACCCGAAGACCTTAAGAGGGAATGGTCGTCCGTACAAATGACCGACCCAGTGTGAGTGGTGACCCTTACCATTCGCTTCTCGGGAGCCAGTTTGTGCCTTATCACCCTCTCCACCTTCTTCCACCCTTCGTCCGTCCATGTTTCCAATCCATTCAACTCGCAACTTTCTTTACCACCCCGATGGTTAGACCACTCCTTTCCAAGATTCTCAATGGTCTCAGTTATGATTTTTCCATTACGACGAAGCACCAGAGGCGTGTCACCGCTCACGGAATCTCCGTAGACCACGGTCGAACAGTCAAAATTGCTTTCCACGATGCGCTTCGTCTCGTCAATCATTTGCCTCCCCTTGCTGGTGACCGCCGAGGCTATTTGCTTCAGTCCCAGCATCCCCTTGGTGACGCCGGTAAATCCATATACCGAATTCATGACCACCTTGTAGGCGAGCTGTTTACCGTTGAACACGGCTTCCAGGGGCGTCCCCTTCGCCTTAGCCATGTCCTTTTTGGCTTGACTGCGGAACTCCTTCAATTCCTTCAGGATGTGCGGTAGGAGTGCGAACACCATCTTGTCCTCTCCCTTTCTGTTCCTCACGAAATAGTGCTTTTCTCCATTTATTTCGAACTCCTCGTAGTCGTAGGCGTTGCGATCCAATTTGTTATTGTCAAACACGTAGGTTGAGTAGCACAGGTTGTGTGCCCTCATGATGCTCGGGTACAGACTGGCAAAATCCAACGCCACGATGGGTTCGTAGTAGGCACCCTTTTTGGGTTCGAGGACGGTGGCACCCTCGAAGGCGTCTTCCTCGGGATCCATGAACAGGGTCGGGATGGAGTAGCAGTGCTCGTTCGCCGTTTTCACCATCAGGCTGAACACCTTGATCTGCTGTCCCCTCTCTATGAGAAAACTCATGGGAACCCAGGTGGCCTTCGCCATCTCAATCAGGTTGGGGATGGTCTTCAACTTGTCCATGATGTGAATGGGAAGCACCGTGTCCTTGATACAGTAATCACACACCTCCTTTATCTCAGCGGCATTCCCCCTCCTCCAACGGGCAAAAATCTCCTGCGGTGGCATGTCAATCTTCTTGTCATTCAAAAGATCCTTGGAGACGTTGTTCAGGGAATAGGAATCCAAATTCAATTCCCTCTTAACCAACTGCATCAGGTCAAATACAAACCGACCGCTCATCGGTAGCATCATCAGCTTGTTGTCCCCCAGGGCACTCGACGAGAGTAATTTCTCCGTGAGTTTGCTCTTACCCCTATCGTCCAAAAACCTCCCGAACCTCGAAAACACATTCATGAATTCCTTGTCTTCTGCATAACGGTTCATTATGTATTCAAAATCGAATCCCCACACATTCCACCCGGTGATGATGTCCAGATCCCATTCGCGAACCAACTTTGTGAATCCAAGAAGCAAATCTTTTTCGGTCTCGTAGACAAACAATGACGGACCCGGATGACACGGACCCACCGACATGCCTACCTCCATCAGACCAGGACTCCCATAGTCCTGTCTCGTCAGACCGATCTGAAATACGAGATCTCCTTTATTGGTTGACTTCGGAAATGCACCCGACTCGCTGAAACACTCAATATCAAAGGAACCCGTTCTGAAGGGAGCGATGTCCTGTCTATCAAGCGGAGTGAGATCTTGATAACTCTGCAGCTCTATCTCTATGTCGCACGAGGTCTGCTTGATCGTGCTCAAGAACTGCGGAACCCTTATCCAACCCGTGGAAGCACATTTGGAAACATGCATCACCCTCAAAATGGGATCAAGGTTTGACTCGAATAACTGAAAATTAGATTCGTAATTGGAGTGAAATCGTATCTTGTTCCTGAAATATTTCATGTATTTGAAGTTTTTGAACACAAGTTTCACCGTTGGGATCTTGTTCTCGTTGTTGAAACCCCAGAGGTTAACAGAACTATGGGGAACAAAACGCTCTATTCCAAAAATTTGGTAGTCACCCCACATAGGTTCCCTCTCAAATTTTTCGCATGTCATGCATCTATCATCTCCGTGGCGGTCGCATGGAAAATACTTTACCACCTTTTTGTCGAACAAACAGAAAAGTTCCCTCAATATGGTCGTGTGACTCACGTTGGGGCCGTCCTTCTTCAACCCAACGTAGAAAAAGGGTCTGTAGGGAAAGTGGACACATACACTCTTACCTTCTTCGGTTCTTCCAAATGCATAGACCCTATACCTGTCCTCGTGATCATAACCTTCCCAGCTAATTGTCTGAAACTGAATGTCCTCAGCCAGCATTCTGTCTTAAGTTAGGGTCTCGTGTTTAACCTTGATTTTTTTTGATTATCAATTGTAAAAGATATGTCTGGTCTTATCTCTCTCGTAGCCCGTGGCGCTCAGGATGTTTTCATAACTGGTAAACCTGAAATTAGTTTTTTTAAGGCTGCCTACAAGCGCCATACCAATTTCTCCATGTTCCCCGTGGAACTTCAGGCTATTGGAACGCCGGGACCGAACGGAACCATCAGCCTTCCCATTCAGCGTAAGGGTGACCTCCTCTCCTATGTGTGGGCCGACTGTGGCACGGGTGTCAGTACTAACACGGCCATCACGACGGCGTTCGGAATGGAATCCCTCACCCCCTCCGTCTTCCGCCTCTACGTGGGAGGACAGATGATTGAGGAGCACGATGCCTATTTCGCGTCCAAGCTCTACCCCAAGTTCCTGGCAAACTCTGGAGCAAAGACCACCGCGAACCGCAATGCCGGCACCATCGAGGGCAGCACCTTCCTCCCACTCCACTTCTCATTCTGCGATGAGGTGGGTCTCAGCCTCCCCCTCGTAGCTCTTCAGTATCACGATGTGGAAATCCGCATCAACTTCAACTCCGGGACAGGCGCTACCACCAAGTACTACGCCAACTACATTCAGCTCGATACGGAGGAGCGCCAGGCACTCGCAAACGAACCCAGGGAGATGCTCATCACCCAGGTCCAGCGCATCCAGAAGGAAACGGACACCAAGGTGGATCTCAGCTACTTCAACCACCCAGTCAAGTGCCTCCTTTGGGGAACAAGTAACACGAATACCGGTCAGTTCTCATTTGATGACCTCAAGCTCACCCTCAACGGTGTGGACATGTTCGACCCCATGCCCGCCAAGTACTTCTCCCACGTCCAGACCTATCATCACGCTACAAATGGGTCAGACCTTCAAGCGGGCGCTGCGGGAGAGGCGGCTTTCCTCTACATGCACAGCTTCGCGCTCAAGGCCGACAAGCATCAGCCCTGCGGAACGGTGAACTTCTCGCGGTTGGATAATGCAGAGATGAAGTTCTCGGGCGTCAACAGTAATGCCGCCAATATGTCATGGGTCTACGCAGTAAATTACAACATCCTCAGGATCCAGAACGGCATGGCCGGAATCGCATTCGCAAACTGAGTTTAGTGATATTAATAAAGTTTTTTCAAAAAATTTATCAAGAATTTTTTAAAAAAATATGTGAGTTAGTTTTAATGGCTACAAGCAAGAAGACAAAGTCCGTAATCAAAGGTATTAAGAAAAACCTTAAGAAGAAGGATTACGAAATAGTGAACATTAAGATAAAGAAAATTCCAAAGAAAACTTCGAAGCCGAGGAAGAAGGTCGCCAAGGTGCTAAATCCCGTCACTGGGAGACTCATAGTAAAGGAGGGATCGCGATTCAACGAACTTATCGAAGAGGGGTATACTTTCCGCGTCATTAAGAAGAAGGTTAAGTCTCGCATCGCAGGGTACCTCGTTCCTCCCGAGAAAGTCATAAAGAAAATCGCGAAGAGTGAAAATACCACCACGAAAGCCGTAAAGACAGAAATAAATAAAAATTTGGAGAAGAATGAAGTTCCAACGCAGAATGCCCGTGAGAAGTTTGGTTCTTTTATGGGAGGGATAGCAACAAGTATTCTTTCGGGCGGTGCAAAAAATAACAACGGAGGTCGGGAAAAGGCCAACGTGGTTTCTTCCAATAACATGGGTGCAAAAAGGAACAATAATAGGGGAGTTGGTGAGGAAAAGACCAACGTGGTCTCTTCCAATAACATGGGCGCAAGAAGGAACAATAATATTGGCGAAAGAAGGAACAATAACACGGGCGAAAGAAGGAACAATAATAGGGGAGTTGGTGTAATTGGCGAGGAAGGAGTTACACAGGTTTCTTCCAATAACATGGGCGCAAGAAGGAACAATAATAACATGGGAGGTGCCGCGGTGAACAACAAAAAGGGTGTCGGCGTCATAGGTCAGGAAGGAGTGACACAGGTTTCTTCTCAAAATGGAAGAGAGAACGGAGGAGGTCTCGTGAAGAATAATGGTTCCAACAGACCTGCCGCCGTTGAGAGGAAGCCCGAAAATTTCACCGAAATTAAGCGAAACAATTCAGGGAACGTGGTGACGACGGGTGGAGAGGGTGTCGCCATGGGAAAACCTTCGAGTGGGTTCAAGGCTAAGGAGCCCGAAAAGAATAATCAATTCGATAAAGCTTTGGTGGCAGAGGGTTCAAAAATTAATAGTTAATAATAGTAAAAATGTTTAATTACGTTCTCGTTCTTGCATTGATTCTTTTCATGGCTCTTGAATACAAGAAACGATCACACTTCTTTATTCTCCATCCGAAGCTCAGTGTCCAATCGGGACTTTCTGGAATTGATAGCGTGGTTCGAAACTACGAAGACATAAAGGAGCCCCTATACGATGAGGTGGTTGGAATGAGTATCAAAAATAATCTGGATAATGAGTAAAAGATGGATCAAGGCAAACGTTCTTTCGCCGTTATCGATGCCCGCAAGTCCGCCGCCGGAAAGAAGGTGAAGTTCTCCGACGAGGGTCGCTATGTCTCGAGGACTCCTGTCTCTGCAGCTAAGAAGGCTTTTGGCCGTATCTGCAAGGACAGAAAACTTAAGGGTAAGTGTTCTATGATTGTCACCGTTCAGGAAACTACCCGCGGCGAAGGTGGAAAGGTATTCTCCTACAAGGTAGACCGCATTAAGCTCAAGGAGCCTCTGGAGATCACCCGCGGAGGTGGTATTTTCGGTGGCGGCGAGACAATCACCATCAAGTACACAACGGAAGCCAAGGCTGTTTCTACTCCCAAGGGTGCGTCTCAGTGAGCGATAAGCTGAACGAACTCCTTTTCATTTAGAATGGTTGTTCCAAGGCGTTTTGCGTCTGATAATTTAACTTTCCCGTGGGAATCCCCCATGACTAGGTAATCGGTGTCCCATCCAACACCCCTCGTCATGCGTCCTCCCGCCTTCTTCACGACATTTCCAAGTTCATCTCGAGACCAGTGCTTCAGGGTTCCCGTGAAAACGACCTTTGAATCGTCTAGGGTGTATTTTCCTACTTCGGGTTTATTCATAAGGGATCTCTTGGGTTCCATTAGGCTGTCTTTAAGGTTGGGACGATTCAAATAAAGTTCATTCATCTTCTTGAACACATCCTTGATTTCACTTTCTGCGTGAATTCCTATGCATCCATAGTTCGATGCGTTTTTCTGGAGACCGTATGGGACGTTCATGCTTCCGTCGTGCACGATGCAAAACTTCTTTCCCGTCTTATTGAAAATCTCTTTGTGTCTAGCCAGGGTTCCCTTCAGGTCGTAATATCCCTCCCTAACCACAAGGTCAAAGAAAGGGAGCACATTCATCTTGGTCATGAGCTTCTGCACGCGATTTTTCATGGTCATTGTTTCTCTTGATTTTGTATAGCTCGTTTTCTTTAAATAATTTTTTACAGACCTTCTTATAAAATATTGATAAATAGTATATAGAGATAATATGTCAGCAGATTCAAAGTTGTCTACTACAAACCTTAAATTTACCGACAGTTCCGCAAATGTTGGAAAATTGACATTCGGTTCTAATGTGTTTACATTTGACAAGACAACCAATTTTGCAAGTGGAATCAACGTAACCGGCATCTCGGTGAGCTCGGGGTCGGTGGAGGTGTCTTCCCAAGACAATTTGAAGCTCGCGGGAAGCACGAGTGGAGAACTTACTATAAAGGCAGCCGCGACCACCACCGACTACACCCTCACGATGCCTTCCGCTCAGGGTTCCGCCTCCACGATCCTCACGAATGATGGAAGTGGTAATTTGAGTTGGGGATCCGGCGGCGCATCCTCTTACATGAGGGCGGTGGTCGACGTAGACACTACGAATACTACCGATTACCAGAGGTACGACGGTGACGACTTCAGATTTTCCGGATTTAGTTCCTATGGTTCGTCTATAAGTTATGCTCAGACAGGAACACAGTCAAGTTCTGCAACGGCTCCTGGTACCGTTTTCACGCTGGCGGCAAATAAACTGTATCACATATCGTTCACGACCACGGATGCCTCTGGCAATACATTTGATATAGTCCATTTTCACCATAAAATTAACGGCTCCGTCGTTCTCAAGCAAATGGTCATGCCAACAATCGGAGGCGCCACCTCAGACCAGTTCGTAAACCAGGGGTCGGTGCAATTCGTGTATAAGACGGGTTCGACTTCCGAAGACTACGTCGTGAATGTGTATGATGCCGTGGGTCAATCCTATTATAATCCGCGTACCGACTATACCGCATTGTCTATTGTCGAATTGAACACCGTAACGAGTTCTGTCAGTTCCACGGCGGGTTCCTACATTCGGGCAACGGTGACGAGTGACGGGGCAGATGTCACAAGGGATCCGGGCGATGACATCCGTTTCGATTCCTTCACGAGCTATGGTTCCGATGTTTCATATGCCCAGACCGGATTACCTACTACGCCATCCACCGATAGTGGGACTAAATTTACCCTTTCGGCTAACAAAACTTACATGATATCATTTTTCATTACGGAGAGAGCCGCAAATGATTTTGATTATGTTTATCTGGATCATTATGTCGATGATAGCGTCATCGCAAAACAGTTGATTCTCCCAGTTTCCGGATACACTGGGAATTACGTGAATAGTCCCAGCGTGAACTTCACCTACAGAACGGGTTCGTCTTCCGAAGTTTATAAGATTAGGGTAGCAACAGTATCAGGGGGTTCCGGAACTCTTCGACCCAGGAATAGTAATTTTACTCAGCTGAGCATCACGACCATAGCATAAAACATCATCGTGAACCTTTTCGTTCAAGGTGATATTTAATTATTTATTAGTTAATTAACTTACTGAGCGGAAAGCTTAGCCTCCAGCATCTGCACCTTCTTTACCAGAACGGCAATAAGGCCCAGATAATTGACATTCAGGTATCCGTTGCTCTCACCCACCAGGTTGGGGAAAACCTCCTGCAGCTCCTGAGCGAGGAAACCGAACTCGCGACCCTCCTTGGACTCGTCCAGCCAGTTGAAGGCTACGGGATTGAGCTTCAGCAGGTCGTCTGCCTGCTCCGCGCTGATCCCCTCCACATCCTTCTTGAGGCGGGAATCGGAAGTGGCGTTGAAAGCCGTTGCGTTCACATCACCGCCCGCCGTGATATCCAGTGCAACACCCACACCGCCGCTCACCACAACGGCACCGTTGGTGGATGCAGTGCTATCAGTGGTGTCTGAGAAGGTCTTAACACCTGCGATGGACTGGGCTCCGGTCGTGCGAACCACGGTGCTGTCCACTGTGAGGGTCACGCTGGAACCCAGAGCCACGGAACCTCCCGAACCCAGACCGTCGCCGGCCGTCACTGTCACGCTGCTGTTGGCGAGCTTGGCGTTGGTGATACCGCTATCCTTCACGCGGAGGGCATCCGAGGAGATCTCGATGGTTGAGTCATCGACACCCACGTCGAGGGTATTGCCGGTCTTGGTCAAACCCGAACCGGCAGTCACCTGACCCAGACCCGAGAACTGCACGAAGGTGAGGTCGTCCGTGGCAACCACGTCGGAGCTTCCCTTTGTGTTCGTGCACACCCATCCGGAGTCGTTGTTGGTTGTACCTGAAGTGACGAAGATGGATGCACCTCCCGCACTTGCTCCCGATGCGAGGTCGGTGGCTCGGCTGGGAGCTCCCGAAACGGCGACGATGTAGATACCGTTGTCCGCGGCAGATGACTGATCCTTGAGCAGAATGCGGTCACCCGTGGCGAGGGTCACGCCATCAAGGGTGCTACCGTTCTGGACGCCCGTTGAGAGGGTCACGCTTGAGGTGGAAGCGGCAACCACGCTGTCCTTCCAGTAGTGACCGGCAGAGATGGAATCGACATATGCCTTTGTGGCTACACTGTTGTCCTGTGTGGGAGTGGAGATACCCTTGAGCTCTACTGTTCCGGAACCTCCGGCACCAACGAGCGTGAAAATGCTGGATGATGCACTAAGGCGAGCTATCGTCGATCCTGAACTCTTAAAATCCAAAGTATTTGTTGTCAACGCTGACGAAGACATTTAGGGGCTTATATAATATGATAAGAAAATAACATTTTAAACAAGGTATTTTTTCCTTAATCATCCCCAATTCCTTGTAGGTCTTCTCTCTTGAATTTTAGTTCCTTTTTGTTGTCTTTTTCCTTAATCATTCCCATTTCCTTGTAGGTCTTCCTTCTTTTGTAGTACATTGCATCGAATGGTCCCCACTTGTCGTGGAGGTCTATGATGAGGGATCTGTTCCTCCTCTTGCCCCCCTCCCGCATGCACCTTCCTATGGCTTGCACGATGTCGGACTTGGGCGTGGTGAGGAATACGGTATCCACGTCTCCTATGTCCAGACCTTCCTGCGCCATGTTGTATGTCCCTACTATGATTCTTGATTTGGAGGATTCTTCTAGTTCTTTTTCCTTCATTCCTCCGATGTACAGGGAAGAACCTGGTATATTATCCTTTAGCCAATTGCAGTGTTCCCTTCTGTCCGTGAGAAGGAGTATTTTCCTTTCGGGATACTCGCCCACCTTTTCCAGAATGATTCCATTCCTCTCCTCGTCCGTGGTGAGTGTCGTGATTGCCTCCGCCATGGACACCTTTCCGAATCTTCCCACCGGGAATGTCGTTTCGTGAATTTTCAATTTTGGGTGAAAGGCATCCAATTCCGCAGCCTCCTCCGTCTCCCTTTTTATGTAGAACGCCGAGGGTCCCAGGAACCAGTAGAGTATGTCCGTGAGACCGTCCTTCCTTTCTGGCGTTGCTGTGAGTCCCAGTGTGTACTTGGGGCACATCCGCAACATGGCTTGGGAAAACACTTTGGCGCATATGTGATGGGATTCGTCCACTATCACCAACCCGAAACTCTCGAAGGATTCCACGTCAAACCCCCTTGAGACGAAGGTCTGCAACATTCCCACCACGAATGGGTGCTCTATGTCAAATTTGTTTTGTTGGATTCTTCCCACCGAACATCCCGGGCAGAAAAACCCGATCCTCTCCTTCCACTGATTTGCCAAGAATTCCTTGTGGACGAGAATAAGGGTTCTGAAACCCAAAAGACTTGCGATCTTCAGGGCACATGTCGTTTTTCCGTATCCTGTGGGGAGTGTCAATACGGCTCCTTTATGTTTTTCCATGGATTTCATGACGGAGGACACCGCCTCGTCCTGCCTTATCTCCTTCTTCAGGGTTCCCGAAAAGGGTATGGGAACCTTCAGGGGTTCGGGTCGTTTGTCTTCGGGATCGGGGTCTATTTTAGACCTCCCGTAGTGTTGAGGAATGCACAGGTTGTCTTTATTCCTTTTGAACACCTTGAATGGAATACCCCTCGGTGCATATTCCGTATTTACCTCTGGAGTCACGGTCAATTCTCTTTCCACCGACTTGTCCCTCTTCGTTATGTAACCTGAACGGGTTAGCATTTTTTTCACCGTATATCTTAATTAAGGTATGCCTGAAAACTCTAATAACGCATCAAACTCCAACTCCGGGTCTTCGAACTCGAACAACTCAGGTCTCGCCGGTCTCGCAAACATCGGCGTGGCCGTAGCCTTCGCCGCCATGGTCGTTAGCATGGAACAGACATGTGCCGCATTCATCTCTGAGGCACAGAAGAACCCAGCACCCAAGGTGAAAGATGCAAAGGAAGGAAAGGTGGAGGGTGCCACGCAGAGCGACCTCGCCATCCTCCAGGGCGCCCGTTCCTTCGCGCTTGTGTGCCTATTCGGCATATTCTTCATGACGAGCACCAGCACGCTGGTTTCCAAGAAGCGCATCTTCCCCATGAATGGATTTACCTACCTCCTCGCCTCGCTTGCCGCCATCTCATTCGGCATCCAGTTCTACCTGATGAGGAGAATCAAGGGTGTTCTCTCTGACGGTGAACGGACGGTTCGTTTCACCACCTCGGTGGTCTACATGGCTTTCCTTGGGTTTAATCTGTTCATAATGAATATGTTTAGTTAATATAATGATCCTAAGGGACGGACTTTATAAATTCTCTCTTTATCCAGGATGCGAGGCGCTGTATATAGATAAAGAGGGACTTACATCTACTCGTTTGGACGACGGAACCATCTTAGAGATCCCCAACTATGTTTATCACCCTTTGAGCATTTATACCCTTGGGATGGATGAATTTCACGAGTACAAACACCCAAGCAGGAATTTTACTTTCGGAACGAAAAATCTTAAAAGGGTTTCAAGAAAAGTCATGGAACATGTTTCGGTGAGGGACTCGGAAAAGACCAAGGAGTGTTTGGAGTCTTTGAAGAAGAAGGCGTGGAAGATGGTGGAACAGCCCGTGAGGTCTGGGGTGACCGTTTCGTTTCGTTTCAATAAGGTGTTCATTAAGGTGTACAGGAAGTTTTGGGCGGATGAGCAAACTTTCGTATATTACTGTGAATATGATAAACGGTGGAGGTTGTCCGGAATGGAGACCAAAAGGGACATATGGGGATTGCAAGATAGGGAAGAGGTTGTTAGGAGATACGCTGAACTCTTCGATGTCATAGAATACATCCTGACCAGGAAAGACATACCCTTCGTTCCCTACGATTTCATTAAAATCATCTCATCATGGTGAAGCGTGGAGAAAAAATGTTCTCCAAAATCTTTTCGCAGCAATCTTCCCAGAAGGCGTCGTCCCTTTCCAACGCGTTGTGGGAAACCACGGGTCCTTCATCCGTCCGAAGACACTCCACCAAGTAGCCCTTTTGGAGGTCGAGCATCCTCAGGTAGGACTGGCACTGTGCCATCTCGTAGTCCTTTATGGTTTTGAAAAGCTTTCCGCCCGAACGGTTCTTTATCTCCACCAGCTCCTGATCAGTTGTAATTCCGTCTATCTTTCCGAAAATACATACCTCGGGGTGAATCTCCAACTTGAAGGTCTTTTCCAACTTAATGGCCTCCTTTCCGTTCGCGGAACACCAATCCGAAAGGGTGACGGATTCCTTCTTGGTGCCATGCCTCCGGAATACCATGCTCTTTGCCTCGTTGTCCAGAAACTGCTTCTGCTTCTCAGTGAACGACTGGGTTCGCTCGTCGCGGGAAACGCTCTCGAGAACATTCCTTATGTCTCCGGTATTTTCCGTGTCCGTGTTGCCCTTTTCCTTGAGGAGGGAACGCGCATTGCGGTTTGTGTTGACGAAATGCTCCTGCTCGTACCACTCGGGCACGCCGTGCTTCTCGAGGTAAAGGTGAAACTTGTCGGGGCGGTTTCTCTTCCAAAAACGCTCGGCGGACTCCAGCGCCGGTTTGAAGGGTGCATAACCCGCCAACATGCCAACCTCGGAACTCTGGATGCGAAGCATTTTTCTAGATGCCCTTGGTGAAGCATCGAGTCTACCTGAATAATTTTTTTATGAATGATTTGTTTTTTTTGACTTAAACGTTTGGTTATATTTTTTGTTAATACATGATCGTAAACGAGGACTGCATGGAAGGTTTGAAGAAAATTGAAGATAATACGATAGATATTGTCATAACAGATCCTCCCTATTTCTTGGACAAACTGGAAACATCTTGGAATTCGGAAGATGTTAGGAAAAATAAGGCATCCAAGACGGTGGGTAATTTGCCAAAGGGAATGAAATTCGACAGAAATCAGTCTAAAAAATTCAGAGAATACTACACGGAATTCTCGAAGGAAATCTACCGCGTATTGAAACCCGGTGGTTTCTTCATTTCATTTTCCAGCGCAAGACTTTATCACGCCATGGCCACGGGAGTGGAAGATGCAAATTTTAACATTAGAGACATGCTAGGATGGATTTACACACAATCGCAAACAAAAGCTTTTTCTCAAAACCACTTGATAGATAAACTAAAGAACAAAACGAATGAAGAAAAGTGCGAACTTAAAGAGAAATGCAAAGATTGGAGAACTCCTCAACTCAAACCGGCGATAGAGCCCATGTGTCTGGCACAAAAGCCCACGGAAGGTACATTTGTTCAAAACTTTGAAAAATATGGAACGGGACTGATGTATTGCGGTGAAACTACCAAAACGGGCGAAGGAATATTCCCCAGCAATATATTGACCACCGATGAGATAGATCCTGCCATGGACAGAGTTTTTCTGGTGTCAAAACCGAATAAAAAGGAAAAAGAAGGGAATGATCACATAACGGTTAAACCTGTAGCACTCATAGAACAACTCATAAAACTATTCACAAAGGAAGGTGCCGTCGTGCTAGACCCTTTCATGGGTTCTGGAACCACGGCAGTGGCGGCGGTGAACACCGGAAGAAATTATAGGGGATTTGAAATAGACAAAGGGCATTATGAGTTGGCGTTGAAGCGGTTACAAAGGAAATCATGAATTTCCCTTAATTGATCTTCGCTGTAGTATTTCAAGGGATTTCTAGAAATCTCTTTGGGTGTGGGATACTTCATCAATCCAAGGGAATCGAAAATATAACGATCGCGATATTTTCCTTGAATGGGTGGCTGCCAAACCAAATTAGAAGGACTACTATCCTCTATGCCGGGATTTCGGTGACCGAGTTCCCACCGGTCGTTGGGAACATCCAAATAGTCCTTTTTAATATTTTCCTTTATCAAATCAATTTCTTCATCCCTATTCAGTGATATGGAACCATCTATTTTCCTCTTCTTTAGGTGGACATCCACGAACCTAAATGGATAGGTGAAACGATACTCTATATCCCTTCCCACAATCCTAGATTCCGGATTCCCCAACCCCCACTGCTCGGTCTTGTTTATGGACTGAATACAATCTCTGCTAATCAACCCGTATTTTTCCAGTTCCTTGTCAAGCATTTTCCTAGAAAACCACATACCACTTCTAATCACATCATCATTCGTCATCTTACTCAATATAACATACCTTATAGTGATTTTTCCATTTTTATATTTATTAATAGGTTTTAGCTTATTTTTTTGTATGAAATCTGTCAAAATGGGATTAAGTTCCATTTTAGTTATCCATCTCATGAAATGTTTAAAATACCTTAATAAAATTTTTTAGTTATTCTAAGTAAGAGACATGCGTCCTATAGCTGCTGTTTTGACGGAAGCCGTCGTTGTGGGTTTGGTTCTTTACGTCATTTTTAGTTTGACGGTAATTGTGCTCACGCCCCTCCGCCTCCCCAAGTTTTTCATGGTGATCCTTTCGGGTGCCCTCGCCCACCTCATCTTCGAGTATGGCCCCTTTGGGAATGTGAATAGGTGGTGGTGTAAAAAAACATTCTCCTCTTAAATTAGATGGATAAGTTCATAAGAAAGCTCAACACTGGACCAACCCGTTTTGGTTCAGACAAATTGCTAAAGGATCTTCCAAGGGATACGCGAAATGCACTTATGACTTTCAGGGATACTTATTCAGAGAAAAAGGTCGCAATCACTATCATTCTCCTTAGACTTTACACCTTACTTAGGAAAACGCCACCTCCAGAGGGTTATTCCATCGTGAGAAATGGCTTCTTCCTCTACGGAGGTCAGGTTGTTCAAAAAATTTTTGAAATGAACAGGGAAATTATAGACCCCAAGGTGGCGGAAGCGATGGACATGGTGCCCAGCTCGGACTTCGACGGTCAGCTTCTCGTGAAAATCACCAAGAATGGAAAGATACTCACCAACGCAAACATATCGAAGTGCTTCAAACTCAAGAATTACATAGCTAAATTAATGAACAAAGCGTTGGAGCCCTACAAGTCCATGTTCAAACTCAAAGTGGAATCCAGAACCCCCTTCACCATAGACGCAACGCTTTCGGGAAAAAATACTAGACACAAGTATCTTGAAATTCATGCATCTAACGCGTACTACTCCAAGAGCAAGGACAGGCTCAAACAGACTAAGTGTTGCGTGAAATATTTTAAACCCATGGTGGGACTTCCAATATTGGAGGCACCAGAACTCCTCTACGACCAGCTATTTGCGCTGGATAGCATGTTGACGGGTGACAGCCACAGAAAGGAGGTGAGAAAGGAAAAGTGTCAGTCGCGATTCGTGAGATTGACATTCCTCTACGAATACCTTAGGAAGACAAACACGAGGGTTCCCATGAAGGTGAAGAAACTAATCCAGTCAATCCTATACAGAATGGACAGACCAAGGTATCAGAAATATTTTAAAAAGTGCACGGTCAGAATACACTAATTTTAAAATATTAGATTATTACAGAGAGATGAGTCTCGCCGGTTTTGATGAGAATAAACTCAGAAAGGAACTTTCCAATAATTATAAACCACCCCCAAAAAATATTAATAAGGCTATGAGTAATTTAGGAGTGATGTCAAATTTTTTTACAAACAAAATTAAATTAGAAAAATTAAAGAAACAAGCTAAAAATTTGTTATCCATAGAAAAGTCCATACTCGAAAATAACCCAGAACTCAATAATACAATTTTCATGGGAGATGACAAAGAAGAGTGTGCAAAAAAACTTCTAGAAAAATATTTGGGAAAAGGAGTGGAAGTCACAAGAAACAACATAAAGGAAGCTTTGAAAAAATGGTCTCAAGAAAAAAATAAAATAATAAACAACCTAAATAATAGAATAGAAAGAATTATTAATAATAGTACAACTAATGAATTTAACAGTAAACCATTTGATCCAAAGAACTTTGACAAACTTCACAAACAAACTATATTCGCCATGCTTGACGCATACAGAAGAGGAAATGCAGATTTTGAGAACATTTATAATCAACAAAAAAATATTTTAAAAGGAGACAAAAACGCATTGGAACAATTAAATTCTATGTATTCTAAAATAAAAAGAGGTAATAAAATCAACAACTTTGTGAATGTATCAAAAATACATAACATAGACCTTTTGTTCCTTACTAGAAACATTGCTAGAGGCATTAATGATACGGATGTCTATAAGCTTTACAGTTCTAGAAACAATAATGGAAAATACAATCAAATTAAAAATGAGTTAAATGCAAAATATAGTAAAAATAAGAAAACAATAGTAAAAATTGATAATTATATTAAATTAGCAAAACAAATTTCAATAGATGCACCCAATCTTTTAAAATCAAAGGAGGATAGTGAAAATATAAAAAAATTAATAGTAAGTCGTGTATTAGAAGATATTAAAAAATTTAAAAAAATTATTAAAAAATTAATCCTAAATAATAGACCAAAATATGAAGAAAACAGTAAAAGTCTAATTAATTATGAAGGATTTGATGAGTTGTTAAAAGTTTATGAAATATTATATACAACAAACCGAAATAAAAATAGTAAAATTTATAAACTTCTTAATATTAAAAATTTTATTAGCGAAACATCAAAAAAATATAAAATACAACCAATGGTTTTGTCTGCTTTGGCAGATGGTGTATTATATTTAGATAAAGATAAATTAAACAAGTCATATAATTTTGTAGAAAAGGAATTCGACAAATTTTTAAATCTTTTAAAATTTATTGTATCAAGAAACAAAAATGTTCCTAATAGCGTCCATAAATACGGTAAATTAAAAGAACATCTTGATAAATTTATTGTATTTGAACAGGGTGACATATTTTATGATCATCTTGAAAAATTAATCAAAATTAGAAACAATGAAAATATTATAGGAAATAAAGGAGAATTTGGCGCTCATAAATATTTTACCCAATCAGTTGATTCTACAATTAAAGTTGATTTTTTCAAAAGACTTAAAATTGTTAAAACTGAATTGAATTCATTAATTTTTTAATAAACTCGAAATAACCTTGACCGACCACCACACCGAACCCGCCATCAAGGGGAAACCCAATAAAACAGCCTTCGTTCCATGATGACCTATGGCAGTTCCAAGAACCATGGGAAACATGATGCAACGACAGAAGGGGTAGACAATCGCCCTCGCAATCTTAGTCTCTGGTGAAGGGGCGAGTTCGTGGAGGGCGAGGGACACGTTGGAAATCTCCAACCACTTTACACCCAATTCGACAACCTCATCATCCTTGTAGGCATCCAATATGTACATGGAGAGGAGGTGATGAATAATCAGAAGTGTAAATAAATTTGGATAGTGACCACGGTTCTTTATCAGCATGAGGGAATCGCTCAAAAAATAACTCTTGGACATCACGAAACCCGGATTCCAACCAAATACACATGCCACGTGAAACATATTAACAATTACATGCGCTTTACGTGGAATGGTGAACTTTTCGGTGATGAAATGTATACAACCAAATAAGGGTGCGAAAAACATCACTCCTCCTTCTTTTCAATACTAGTTTTCTCTTTAAGAAACGATGGAATGTACTTTAGACCCGTATCCACCGCCATTCCTATCATCATCATCCCGTAACTCTGCAGCGTCTTGTTCAAAAATACCGATCCGTTCTGCATACTCACACACGGCTCCACCAAAGTAAAGTAAGGGAAACAAAATCTGTAATGTGCGTAAGTCAAACCCAATGACAACGTCCACATGCCGGTTGCGATCGCCACGAAACGAAACATGTTTTTATTTTTTTAGTTTTTTATCTTTAATCCATATCGTAATTGTCAAACTCAATCTCTTCAATCTCCTCGTAATCGTCCATGTCTTCTTCTTCGTTATTCTCAAAACGCTTCATTTCTTCAAGCATCTTCCTATCCTCTTCACTAATCTCGTATTCTTCGGGTCTGGAAGTGCTTGCCTCATCCACGACCACCTTGGTCTCAACGGCAACTACCCTTGCAGGAGCCTGCTCGTCCTTGTGCTGCTTGCACTTTCCACCGAACTCGGGAAGACCGTTCTTCTTACAAGGCTTCTTGCTCTTGGTAATAACACCACAAGGACATACAGGTTCCTTTGCCTTCGCCTTTCCCTTAACCGCCTTAACCGAGGGCTCGGGGTCAAGACTTTCCACTTCGATGAAATTGTTCATTACCAGAATGTCCCTAAGCTTTTCCTTCATCCCCTTTGGCATGTCGTTAAGGTTATTCTTCAAAAAACCAACCAGGTGCTTATAACGGTTCTCATTTTTGGAGATTGCATCCTCGGTAGTTTGATTCATGTAGGCTTCGAGGTGCTTGATGGGACCCTCCCTATCCATGGGGTCGAAGTTGGTTTCCTTGGCAAAGGTCATGAGGTGAGCGATGGAAGAAGACATGTTGGTTTGGTTAGAGAGCGTGCGATTTCTTTAAACAAACTAAGGTGACCCTCCCGAAGGAGTTACGCTACCTGAATGAAATTTTCAACTAAAAGAAGAAAAAAGAGGCTACCAATGAAATAATGTATCCACCGACCGCCTTGGTAATAGAGGCCACAGACGCCTCCTCTTCTTCGGCGTAAGGGATATCGGATGGAGGAAACGTCATCGTCTCATTTTCCAAAAGCAGTCGGTGGATCATTTACTATAAATTAGAAATTATTTCTTTAACATGTCATGCAGTGAATACCTCCCCCTCCCAAGGATATTTCCTTGCTTAAAAGCGTGGTGATAGTCACGTCCCTCAGAACATTTCCCATGGTTTCCCTCGCCCTGTATTCCGTCTCGTAGTCTCCGTAGGTGGGCATCACGATCCCATGCTTTCCCCTGTAGTAATTCACATAGGACACTGGCATGAATGAACCCGGAATTCGCTGAATGGAGTGCTTGTCGAATACGATGCCATCGACGTCCTCCAATCTCACCTCGACCCGCTTTGGGATGGGAATGCGATGAACCTCCAATCCGCTCTCCCTCAATATATCCTCAGCCTGACGGGAACAGTAATACTGTGGATCCCCTCCATTATCCGTCCAAGCCAAAAATACGTGCCCCGGCTTCGCAAAATTAACCAATTGATCTACATGACCGTCAGTATCATAATCACCACAAAGCCCTTCCTTTAGCCAGATGACCTTCTCGGCACCCAAAATCTTCTTTATGAGCTCCGTGGCCTTCTCCTTGGTGAGACCTGGATTGCGATTGGGATTGAGAACGGCACTCTCGGTGGTGATGACCGTTCCCTGCCCGTCCGTCACGAAGGCACCCCCTTCCGTGGTGAGGACTGTCCCGTCCACCCGCGTCATGCGCTCCTGACACATGATGTTCCTCGCGAGGTTATTGTCGTCTCTGAAGTCGCCGTAGACCCCTCCCCATGCATTGAAGTTCCAATCCACGCCCCTCACCTCGCCCAAACAATTCTTCACGAATGTCGGTCCCGTGTCCCTCACCCAAATGTCATTGTACGAGAGGCAACGCACGTCAAATCCCAAGGGAAGCGCGTCCTTCGCATCCTTGAGGTATTCCTTCTTCGCGTAAACCGTGACCGCGGTTCCGGTGTTCCTTATCGAAAGGGCTACGTTGCGGAATGTTTCCTGTATGGGCTGCGCATTCCTACGCCATAGGTCTTTCCGATAGGGCCACAAAAGCCGGCACTTGTCCGAAGTTTCCCATTCCGCCATCATGCGAAAAGAAAGGGGATGTGCCATTTTACTAATGTAATATATTCTCTTTTAAAACTCTACGTAACCCCTCACCAGATCGTATACGAAGTCACCTTCTATGATCTCCTTATCCAGAAGTTCGTCCTTTATGATTTCGAGCATGTCTCTGTTCTCGGTGAGGAGGTGCGTCACCTCGTCGTAGCAAGTGTCTATCAGGTGTCGTATCTCGTCGTCCGCATTGGCAAGCGTCTCCTCCGCCAGGTAATTTTGATCCACATTCTGCTTTCCCAGCGTTTCGCCGAATCCGAAGTTCATCACCATCTGCCGGGCGATGTTGAATACCTGAGAGAGGTCGTTGGAGGCGCCGGTGGTCACCTTGTCCTCCCCGTAAATGATCTCCTCGGCAACCAGTCCCCCCAGTGCGACCTTGATGCTATCCTTCAGGTAGGACTTTGTGTAGAGGCCGGAATCCTGGTTCTCGTCCAGGGGTTGAAAAAATGTCACCCCTCCTGTGCTCCCCCTAGAAATGATGCTCACCTTCCTCACCCGATCGTAATCCTCCATGAGCGCCCCCACCAAAGCGTGACCCGCCTCGTGGTAGGCAACCAGCTCCTTCTTCCTTTCGGTGATGATGGCGTCCCTGTTGACGGAACCCACCACCAACTTCTGAAAGCACTCCTCCACGATGGCGTTCGTGATGACACCTCCGTTGAAACGGGCCGCGTAGATTGCACACTCGTTCATCAGATTGGACAACTCGGCTCCACTGAAACCCGTGGTCTGTCGGGCAACACTCGCCAGGGAAACGTCCGGATCCAGTATCTTGTCCCTAGTGTGCACCTCCAGAATCTTCTCCCTCCCCTTCACGTTGGGAAGGCTCACCGTTATCTTCCTGTCGAATCTCCCAGGTCTCACCAGCGCCTCGTCGAGAATGTCCTCCCTGTTGGTGGCTGCGATCACGACCACCTGAGACTTATCATTGAATCCATCCATCTCCGTCAGAAGCTGATTGATGGTCTGCTCCCGCTCCTCGTTTCCACCCAAGGGACCTCCCGTACTTCTAGCCTTTCCTATGGCGTCAATCTCGTCTATGAACACGATACAGGGCTGCTTAGTTCGAGCGAATTCAAACAAGTCCCTTACCCTTTTGGCACCCACCCCTACGAATACCTCCACGAAGGAAGAGGCGGAACACTGTATGAAGGGCACACTCGACTCTCCGGCAATAGCTCTTGCGATTAGGGTCTTTCCCGAACCGGGCGGTCCCGAGAGAAGGGCTCCCTTTGGAATCTTTGCACCCGATCCCTCGTACTTTGTGGGATTCTTGAGGAAATCCACGAGCTCCTCCAGCTCCTCCTTCGCGTTGTCGATGCCTTCCACGTCCGTGAAACGGGTCTCTATGCCCTCCTCCGCCTTGAGATCTCCCTTGGAAGCAAACGGATTTTGACCTCCGCCCCTTCCGTTCATAAATACATTGCGAAATACGAAAAATGTGAACAATATCCAAAAAACGGTTCCGAGGCTTCCCAACACATCCATCTGAACAGGGAGGTCGTCGATGAACATATTGACGTCATTTTCGGACAACGTATTCCAGAACTTGTCGTTGGGGTAGACGTTCACCTGTCCGTAATTGCCATCCGTCTTCAGGAACTTTACACTGGAATTTGATTTGTCAAAATGTGCCTCATAGATCTTCTTGTCCTTCACATCTTTCATAAATTCCCTCATGCCAATCTTGGGAGGAGGTGCATTCCTCGTTGCAACTATACTCTTGTTCAAATTAGCAGTGGTGGTTAACTTTGCGGTGGTAATCATCACTGTTATATTAATATGACTATTTTTTAAAACAAATTTTCTTCGAGATAATTTTTCAGAAAACTGTCCGTAGGTTTCTCACTTTGACTTATGTGTCTTGTCACCGCGACGCTCGTTGCCGTATTGTCTTTATATTTAGTGACTTCAAAATCCTTTATGTCGTAACCCGAAAATCTAAGGAAACTGTATATAATATTTAAATTATCGTCGTTGCTTATGTGGTTTGTCACGATGACCTTGTTCCTCAAATGGTTCTCGTAGATGTGAACCGATGGAAACGTGCTCTCGTGAATGCAAGGGTCGAATCCAAAGTCGTTGCACACAAGGTTCCTTATAATCTTCCTTGAACCGTTTACAATCTTTCGTCCCTTGTAGTCAACGATGTCGTATTCAAAACCCTCGGGTCGTTCTGAGGATAACCACGCATTCACTCCAGTTTCCCTCAACTTTATTCCAAATCTAATTTTCTTCATCTCCGTTTGGTTCGGGTGCCTCGGTATGAACAGCTTTGTCGTGTTGTGTGCATCGTATAGCTTCGGCTTCAGACTGAGTATCTGCATCTACTCTATTTCTCTCGTTCTCTTTAAGCATTTCCATGTCGTAGTAGAGCCACGCGAGAGGAAGCACCAGAATGAATATGGTCAAAAGGAATACCACGATCAGGGACATTGGCACCTGTAGAATTACGGGGTCGTAAAAAAGGGGAAGTAGAAACATCCTTACCATTAACTAAAATTAAAATTCACAATGTTCCACCTTGACATCCTTTCCCGTCACGAAATCAATCAGGTTCTTGATGCCGTGAATTGACTTATCCTTTAATAACAAAATGTGATGATTTTCATAGACATCCATCGTATAATCTATTTTCTTTTTTGATAGGTACGCCCTCATTCTGTTGCATTCGGTGCAGTTGTCTTGAATTTGGAGTACTGGAACCATTTGTAGTTATTTTATATTTTTTTAATTCTAAAGGTTTAATATGAGGTTAGTTTTGAGAGCGTGTTATTTTACCGGAGTGGGAAGGGGAAGGTTCGAACCTAAAAATCCATCGCAGGTAAAGTACGACGCCGTTCTCCAAAACAAGAAGAAGCCCGTGGTATTTGCTGTGGGACCCAGTGGCACGGGTAAGACCCTTTTGGCGTGTGAACATGCCATACGTGCCATGGAGGAAAAGCGGACAGAAAAAATCATCATCACCCGCCCCGCCGTCTCCGTGGAGGAACAGCACGGTTTTCTTCCGGGTTCCCTTGACGAAAAGATGGAACCCTGGACAAGACCCATCTACGATGTGTTTCACGACAGGTGGGGGGTGGAAGAGGTTTACAGATTGAGAATGCATAAGAAATTGGAGGTGTGCCCCCTCGCCTACATGAGGGGCAGAACCTTTTCCAACAGCTGGATCATCGCAGACGAAATGCAAAACGCCACCCCCGAACAGATGAAAATGATTCTCACTCGCATAGGAGAAGGATCTAAAATGGTGGTCACCGGAGACCCCGACCAGCACGACCGAGGCTATGAGGAAAATGGTCTCACGGACATCGTGGACAGAATAGAAATGTCCGAAGGTTCGCTTAGGGCGTTCTTCTCGGTGGTGAAATTCACCGAAGAGGACGTGGAAAGACATCCCGTCATCAGGGACATACTAAAAATATACAAATGTTAATTGACATTCATTTCACAACATATTTTCACCAAGGCGTCATCATATTTCTTCAAGTAAAAAAGATATTGCTTTAACCTTTTAAACAATCTATTTATGTAAACCAATCGCGTAATCTTTTCTATCTGCTTCTTTACATCGGTTCTTTTCTTAAGGTCGACACCCATCACGGCCTTCTTCGGATTAGTGAATTTTTTATTCAGGCTCTCTTCTGGATTGGAAAGGAGCAGTTCCTTAACACTTCTTAAATAAGTTATACCGTTTCCCTCGAGCATATTTATCGCATCTATAATCTTTTGTTTGCTGTTGTAATATTCCGTTTTGGTGATAAATTTCAATAACTGTTCCTTCCTCTTAGTTGCATTCACATTTTTAGTGTTTGTATTAAGAATAAAATAACCCTTGCCATCAATACCCAACTTTGTTCCTATACGGTATACTTTGTTATTGAACCTTACATTTTCAGAGAGAACGCGAATACCTCCATCCAGCTCTTGAGTTCGAACTCTTTTCGCCTTATCGGAGTTAGAATTCTTGTCGGGTCTCACATTAACAGTCTTTGACCCACTGTTCCTCCTCCATCGGTTTCCGCCCCTTGTATAATTATCGTTTCTGACGGGTCTTACTTGGAATTTCCATAAATTACCTTCCTTTTTTATAGCACTCCCCTTTTGATATCTTGACCTTCCCACTTGGATATTTTCATTGGATATAACTACTTGATCCTCACTTGGGTTTCCTATAACTTTAACGGCCATCTTTACATTTTTCCCAGATTCCGAAATAACTACATTGACTTGTGACATCTACTAATATTAAAGAAAAAAAGAACTTTATTTTCAATATGAACTCCCTCGCTCATTCCCTTTTCGTGTCGGTGGAGGATCTATATAACACCCACAAAAATACAAAGGACATCGAAATGGAAATGAGGATAGGGAGAAAACGGTCTGGGAAATTTGACACCTCCATCCCCAGAGATACTTGGGAAAAGGTGAAATCGTCCCTTGACAGATACGAGGGGTGGGAAAGCATCGACCTCACCAAACACACTGTCTTCCGTGGGCCTAAGGGAATCAGGCTCACCGAAGATGAAAATGGGGACAGGAAGTGTATTAGAAAGACGACGAGGGAGAACAGGGAATTCCCGGTGGACAAGTGGTGCGTCCGTTTCAGCGCATCGGTCGAAAAACCACTGACGAAGGAACCGGAGGAATTTGACGACATATTCACCAAGGAGAGGTGGTCATACCTGAGGAAGGGGGTGAGGATAGACATGACAGCCCTGTCGCCCGAGGACAAGGACGCGGAGGAAAAGGACTACCAGATTGAGCTGGAACTTGTTGACCTCACGGATGATAGGGAAATGCTTTTCAAACAAATATACAAGGTATTTGACATACTGAAAATAATTATACCCCAAGAAGACCCTCTGTGGGCGACTAAAATGCAATGAGTAAACCACCTGCGGCTACCACGCATACACCGAGGAACTTTTTTGGATTGAAATCGTTTCCTAGGGAATACATGGAAAGGAGGGTCACGGGAATTATATTCATAGCCAATATGGCACCCACATAACCCGCGTTGGGTGAGAGCTTCACGGAAAGACGGTAACAGTAAAGGGTTAATCCACCCACGAAAGTGGAAAGTCCGAGAAGACCGATGTGAAAGGGCTTTATTGGCTTCATCTTATTTCCATTCGCCACCAGAAGAAACAACCCAAACGCTATAGTAAAGGGAAGTGCGTATACAATAGTTTCATAGGTTTCAAGACCCTCTCTGAGGACTTTGGAAACTATTAAATTATTGATAACGGATAAAACAACAGAAATAAATGCAAATTGCAACCAAGTTTCCATTTAATAATGGTTGAGAAATAGTATTTTCTTCTTGACGGATTCTCTTTCCTCGAACTCCAGCTGGGGGGATGTAAGGGAAATGCCGAAAGATCCATTCATAAAGTACAACATCTTAACTCTCAATATACATACTATTGAACAATTCTTCATACTGCCCTCCTCCAATACATTCACTATCTCTTTCTTACCCTTCTGCTTGGCGACAGTCTCCCTGTCCACCTTGATTCGAAACTTGTTCTCGTTCACCAACCCCTTGAACATGCCTTCCACATCCACGCCTTCCTTTTCGAATATCATCACCTCATTCTTCTTCACGAATTCCTTTATGTGTTCCTCCAACCTCACGATCCATTCCAAAAATTTATCAGCCCTCTCGCCCCGATGAATTTCAAGATCTATGTAGTATCTGGGCGAAGAACCTTCATACTGAGCCTTGGAAACACCCCAGGTGCAATTGAACTTGGGAATCTGAACATCGGGACCCTCTATGAAGTGAAATTTGCCATTCTCAGTGTAATTCACCAAATAATTATTAGGGTCAAATTCATCAAATAACATATATTAAAGATTGCAAACAACCTTTAATTAAATGACAATAGTGATAGATGGAAACATAGGGGCGGGAAAGACAACGCAACTCAACCATCTTGAAAAAATGGGGTATGCGGTGAAAAGGGAACCCGTGGAGGACTGGCCCCTTGAAAAATTCTACAGAAACCCCACCTCAACCTGCTTCATGTTCCAGATAGCCGTTCTCCACGCGAACCTCAAGAAAAAAGAATTCCAAATATACGAAAGAGGAATCCTTCCCGGAAGAATGGTGTTCTGGGAAGACCTACTCCTAAGGGGAATCGTAAAAAACACAGAAGAACACTTTTGGTATGACAAACTCTTCGACGAACTCAAATGGTTCCCGGATAAATACATATTCATCGACGTAAAACCAGAAACATCCTTGGAAAGAATAAGGAAACGATTTCAGGCGGGGGACAAAAATATAGACATCTCCCTTTTGCGAAGCTTAAATAACCGTTATAAATACATGATTAAACAGATTGAGGAAAAATGCGAAGTTCACATAATAGATGGAGAACAACCAGAGGAAGAAATTCTGCGTCAAATCAAAAAAATTATTCAGGTCGATAATAGTACAGTAGAGTAGATAACCATTATGATGAACATCGATACACTGTTTGACATCATGAAACAAGCGATGGGGGACAATACGATTCCTTCCCCACCACTTGAAAATACAAACTCGTGCACTTGGTGCAATTCCAGTAATATGTTTCTAAATGCCGATACAGATAGGGTTTGCGGAGACTGCGGTGCAGTGGATTTCTCTTATGGAAGGATTGACGACGGGGCGGAGTGGAGTTCGTGCGTCACCGACAACGGAGCAAAGGACGGGTCAAGGGTGGGAATGGCAGCAAATCCTCTATATAATGATTGGGGGTCGGGAACAAAAATAGGTCAGACGAGGGGAATGAAGGTCGAGCACAGGAGGATGGCTAAAATAGCATTTCACATGTCGTCCAACCACAAGGACAGATCCCTTCACATGTCTTATAATGACATACAAGAAGCATGTGCGCCTTTGGGAATCTCCAACTCAATAATGGAACTCGCAAAGTGCTATTACAAAAAGGTAAGCGAAAAGGCAATCACGAGGGGGGCGGTCAGGACAGGAATGAAAGCGAACTGTGTCTACTACGCGTGCAAAAGGGAGGGGTATCCCAGAACGCTGCACGAAATCGCAGAAGCATTCAAAATCATGCCAAAGGATATCAGCAGAGTGCAGAAAAAATTCAGAGAATTCCTGGGGGAAGATGAGACGAAGGAAAGGGTCATCATGGGGAGCGATATGGTGCCAAGACTTCTTTCGGACATCACCAACGGCTCCATGACCGGTTTCAAAGTTCAGCAAGTAGTACAACTTTGCAGAAGGGTGGAAAGGCATCAGGAGTTCATGGGGAAGGCGGGAAAGGGAATAGCCACGGCGTGCATCTACTTCGTGATGAAAGACAACATAAAATTGGATGTTCTCTGTGAAAAAACGGGAGTTTCGAAATTGAGTATTAACAAATTTGTTACTATTATAGAAAAACTTGAAATGATGAACATATGGACGGATGGATCGTGCCTGAATAACCCAGGACCAGGAGGTTGGGCGTTCCTCACCTCGGATGGAAAACAGATGAAGGGTGGAGAAAGGGATACCACCAACAATAGAATGGAATTACAAGCAGCCATTCAGGCACTCAAATGGGCAAATGAAATGCATCCCGAAAAAAAAGTAATCATTCACACAGATTCAAAATATGTAAAAGATGGCATGACCCGTTGGATAGAAAAGTGGAAACTCAAACACTACAAGGACGTAAAAAACGATGACCTGTGGAGAATACTAGACAGCGAAAATAACGAACGCGTAGATTGGAGGTGGGTCAAGGCACATGCAGGAACGCCAGAAAATGAAATGGTAGACAACATGGCTCGTCAGGAAGCTATTAAACAAAAAGACACCGTTTAATAAATAATGATGTCAAAACCTAAATTGTGGTTATCTACGCCATGCTATGGAGGACTTGTTCTACAGGAATTTGCAAATTCGGTGGGGGAACTCTACAAAATGTGTGCGAAGCTGGACATAAAAATAGTTCTCGACACGATGGAAAATGAAAGTCTCATACCGAGGGCAAGGTGTGTGGCCGTGGGGAGATTCTTGTCAAATGAAATGGCGAAGGATTTCACCCACTTTATGTTCATCGACGCGGACGTGGAATTCAAACCGGAGTCCGTTTTGAGGCTGTTGCTCTCGGGGCACGATGTGTCAGTGGCGTGCTACCCGAAAAAGGTCGTGAACTTTGAAGGAGCGAAAAAGGAAATAGTGGAAAATGGAAATAGACCGCCGGAAATGGCATCCGCCGATCTCGTGGTCAACGTCGGGTCTTCCTCGAGAGGTATAGTCAACGGTTTTGTGGAAATACTCGACGGCCCCACCGGATTCATGATGATCAAAAGAGAGGTGCTCGAGAAGATGAGAGACCATTACCCAGAACTCATGTGTGTGAATGATCACGCAAACAGGGACTTCGACAGTTTTCCGGCACTTTTCGACTGTATGATTGACCCAGTATCGAAAAGATACCTCTCGGAGGATTATGCATTCTGTAGAAGGTGGCAGAATATGGGAGGAAAAATCTATGGAGACACACAGACAACGCTCGGGCACGTGGGAAATCTATCTTTCGGTGGAAATATGGGAACGAGACTGAGGTCGAAAGATCCAAATCAAGAACCCATTCAGATTAAAAAATACTTCGAACCAAAGCAAACAGGAGGGTGGGGATTCCTCATATCTGCGGCAAATCACCAACTCTACACGAGAACGATGAATAACGTAATCACCGTGGTGGCGCAACTCACGAGACAGAATGTGCCAGTAGAATTGAACTTCACGGACATGGATCCGGCGAATAAGGCAGATAACCTATCGGAGTGCATTAGACGCTATGACACAGTAATATTCCTGGACTTTGGATCGTGCTTCGACATGACATCTCTGGGTAATGTCAATTGGCAATCCATGTGCTGCGTATTGGTCATACCATCACTCAGACCGGTACTCAATTGGGAAAGATTCAAAAAAATGTGCCAAACGGACGAAGAAGAACTCCTGCAACACAAAGCAGTCGTATACGACACCGAAGTGGAAATAAGCTCGAAAAAGAAGTCAACGAATGGAAAAGAAATAGACTTCTACGACGTCAAAAATTCCGATTCAAAAATTCTGTTCATAGATTCACAACAATTAAAAAATAACAAAAATGTTATTCAGGTCACGGCAAACCAACAGGAATGGATAAAGTATTTCAAGAAGAAAAATTTAAGGGTCAGAGCCATAGTGGATATCAATACAACAAATACCATCGCACACAAGTGCGTAAGTGGCTTAGGGAAATCAAGCTCTACAAGGATAGTTAGCAATGTCAACGCACATCCGCAACCTTCTCAAGTTTAGGGAAGGCGTTTTTCCCGGTCCTCAACCCATCTCAATTGAAAGAATACACTTCGGACAGCTAGAAAAGGAAGAATACGTTGTTTCTCCAAAGGCAGATGGACAGAGATACCTACTCGTTGTTAAGGACGATGTTTCGGTGCTAATCAACCGTGCCTTTGAAGAAGAGGAAATCAAATTTAGATACCACAAAGATGCCAAACTGGGAACCATACTGGATGTGGAAAGGGTTAAGTCCGGAAAAATTCTTGTATTTGACGCCTATCAGGTCAATGGAGTGTTGGTCAAGGACTTGAACCTATATGAAAGACTCGAAGCGGCAGAAAGGGTTGTAAAAGGTGTACTAAAAACAACCAAAGACAAAGTGAGGTTGGAAATGAAACCCATATTTCCCAGAAAGGAAGTCGAAAAGGCATTCCTGGGAGAATTCGACTACGAGACGGATGGACTCATCTTCACACCAGTCAATGAACCCATCAGGTCGGGAACACACAAAACCATGTTCAAGTGGAAACCCAGGGACAAAAATACCGTGGACTTTCAGGTGGTGCCCTCCACAAAACTACACGATTGCAAGGGATATGAAGAATACGGTTTCGACCTCTACGTCCAGGAAAAGGGAGCACCCATTATGGAATCGAGACTCCCAATAGGTTTGGCACCAAAACACTTGGTGGAACTCATGGAAAGGGGGAGGAACGAAGTCATCATCATGGAGTGCGAATACATTCACGACAAGGAACATGTATCCAACCACTGGAAACCCATACTCCACAGAAAAGACAAAAAATCGCCCAATAGCCGGTGGACTTTCCAAAGAACGATGGTCAACATAGAGGAAGACATCAAGTGGCAGGAGTTTAAGAAATAATTCCAATCCTATTTAGTATAATGACCGAAGAACCCATCCTCGAACCGAGTCTCACCCGCTTCACAACATTCCCCATCAAGTACCCATCCCTGTGGTCCCTCTACAAAAAAGCAATAGCATCATTCTGGACGACAGAAGAAATAGATCTAGGAGTGGATCACAATGACTGGAAAAAATTAAACTCACAGGAAAAGTTCTTCATCAAACACATATTGGCTTTCTTTGCCGGTTCGGATGGAATCGTCATGGAAAATATAAACATCAATTTCGCCTCGGAAGTTCAAATAGCAGAGGCAAGATCGTTTTACGCATACCAGGAATTCAACGAAAGCATCCACGGAGAGACCTACAGCCTTCTCATAGACACCTACGTGGATGATCAGGAGGAAAAAATGAAACTTTTCGAAGCCATAGAAACCATACCTTGTATACAGAAAAAGGCAAAATGGGCTATGAATTGGTTCGACAGGAGTAGACCCTTCGCGGAGAGGTTGGTGGCTTTCGCGTGTGTGGAGGGAATATTCTTCAGCGGAGCATTCTGCTCCATATACTGGCTCAAAAAGAGAGGTCTCATGCCAGGTCTGTGCTTCTCAAACGAACTCATCAGCAGGGACGAAGGTCTACACTGCGAATTCGCCGTAGAACTCTTAAACTACATCGTGAACAAACCTTCGCCCGAAACTATCAAAAACATCGTCAGGTCGGCGGTCGCCATAGAAACGGAATTCATATGCGAAGCACTCCCCTGTCGCCTCATAGGAATGAACTCGGACAGCATGACCACCTACATCCAGTTCGTGGCGGACAGACTCCTCAAACAATTGGGCGTGGAACCCGTTTGGAACTCCAAAAATCCTTTTGATTTCATGGAACTCATCTCCCTTGAAGGAAAGACTTCTTTCTTCGAAAAGAGGGTAAGCGAATACTCAAAACATGGGGTGGGCTCGGAAAGCGGAAATTCAATCGCCTTTGACGATGATACATTCTAACAATCGGAACACTTGTCCTCGCCAATTTCCTCCTTTATCTTGGAGTAAATGTAATTGGATAGGGAACTTTCCATACTATTTATATCAATTTCTAATACCATCTGAGGTCTGCTACTCGCACTCAAGGAACCGGAATCCTTGTCTTCCTTTGATGTGTGCACGATAGTATCCACATATAGATTATAGATACTTCCACTCTTTTTCACCATTCTCATATTTTTGCCGATGGACAGGTAATACGAAGAAACCGTTGGTCCGTAACAGAGCTTTAAAGTATCATTAACCAATATACCCATCTTTATAACTATATAAACAAAAAAATATAATTCAATCCAACAAGAATGTCCCTCGTTGAACTGAATTATAACTTCAAATGTGAACTTAAAAGCGATATAAACGAACACCTGCCGACCCTGTGCGAACTCGCGAGGGAATGCGATTCCGTCATAGAACTGGGGGTGAGGGGCGTGGTGTCCTCGTGGGCATTTGCCATGGGACTGCCCGAAGGGTCTAGAATGTTCATGAATGACCTAGAACCGTGCAACGCAACGCCACTCATACGCGCCGCTAAAAACGAGAAGAACATAGACGCCACCTTCGTTCATGGAAGCGACCTGGAGATTGACCTACCCGCCCCCGCAGATCTGGTATTCATAGACACTTGGCATATTTACGGCCAACTAAAAAGGGAACTCGCACGCTATGAACCCCTCGCCAAAAAGTATATCGTCATGCACGACACAACCGTGGACGAATGGGACGGAGAAACGATTAGGCTTGGTTGGAATGCGGAAGAGCAATCAAAGCAAACCGGATGGCCCGTGGAAGAAATCACCAAGGGTCTGTGGCCAGCCGTTGACGAATTCCTTAGGAAGCACGAAGGGAAGTGGGAACTCAAAAAGAGATACTTCAACAACAACGGTCTCACCATTCTCAAAAGAGTGTGAAAAATTTATTCAGGTAATTAAACTAAACGGGTTTGTATATTTTAAAAATATGCCTGGGTTTTCAACATTGAGATCTTACTCCGACTATTCATGTCCTCGTTCACAGTATGAGTATTATGTTGCTAATACTGATGACGAACACATTCTAGAAATAGCAAGAGTTTCTAACGCAAAGGCGTTCGGTTCTTGGATGGAAAAAATTATAGATGAATCACTTGGCCTGAAACACGATACATGTGATACAAGGTGGGACTCGCTCGACCACAACGAAAAAAAGGTTGAACAAAAGGCAGCGAGATTCGGTGGAGGTGATATAGAATTAAAAAACCCATTTTGGAATCATATAAAACCTGAACACCCTTGGGACTATGCACTTCTTACCTTTTTGAACTTTCAAGAGATAGAGGTATTCTATCTTTCGAAGGAAGATTGTCGTAAATATGTGGATGAAGGTCTAATCAAACCACAAGGTCGTAAAATTCACGATGCGCATGGAAATATCACCGGCTCTGAAGGAGTCATGCCTACTCTTTCGTTTGCTCGGACCCATCTTCGTCGCGTAGCCGTTCTCGGATCAACTCACAGTACCGTGGATTCAACTCTATTCCCACGAAGTCCATTTGCAGTTGCTTTGCAGCAAGACACTCAGATCCAGAACCAGCAAATGGAATGAGAACCTTGCCCTCTTGCTTACACGACATCAACAATTTCCTACAAAGTTCAAGTGGCTTTTGGGTGGGATGGTCAACCCTCTCCTTCTTTCCCGCACCTCCGGCGAGTGCCGAAATCTTTATGACATCCCTGGGAAGTGCTCCCTTCTCATGAACGTTGTATGTGGTGGAAGTCTCGCCACTCTGAAATCTTCCTCCCGTTGACTTCCTCTCCTTACCATTTATCTTTTTGTATGTTTCCGTGTAGGGCTCCCTTACCTCGTCCCTGTGAAAAACCTTTTCCTTCTTCCACAGAAGAATGATAGACTCGTGGGAACGCTGCCAGAAATTAAGCGCGGGAACAGTCTTGTTCGTGTAGTGCCAAACCAACCACCTTCTATTCACCTCCCGAGGTATTCTAGATAGTATCAGTGCGAGCGTCTCGCTGAAACCGTATATGAACATCGTACCATCGTCCCTTAGAACCCTTAGACACTCCCTTATCCATTCGTCACACCATTTCAAGTAGTCGTCCTCGCTCTGCCTATCCGACTTGTTTCCAAAGTCCTTCCCTATGTTGTAGGGGGGATCGGCAATCACCGTATGAAAGTCACCGTCCTTAAATGAAGGCAAGACATTCATGAGGTCATCACAAATTATTGACATTATACTATTTTTAATTGTCCACAATTGTTTAACTTAATTCAACTCCCTCACAAACAAATTGAAGTCGCTCGCAAGCTGGGTTACAATAGGAATCTTCTCCTTCAGCGACGAAAAGGGAGCATCCTCGCCGATACAGACAGCAATCTTATCGATGGGGAAACCCGAATTCAATACCTGCTGTAAATTGTGAAGATTGGTGCCTCGGATAATGCTTGGGAATACCACGAGGTCGTAATACTTGTTTCTCAGTCTCTCCGATATTCCAGAACCGTCAGTCTTCGACATCCTATAATAAGGTTCGAGAATCTTGGTGTAACTAAAACCACGACCATATAGCTTAGAAACATCACCTTCGTAGTCCTTGTAGCAATATGGAATCTCCTCCAATACATCCATCTCGATGCCACACACCTCCTTAAACCCGTAAAATAGACCCAACGCAAGGTAATCTGGCTGAACAGGCGTGGTGACATCCATCCACAGCACCTTCCTCCCCTCAATACCCATCATCGCCATCATGTAGAGCGCCATCGCCGGTGATGTGAGGTTCGCACGAAGACACTCTCGCCACTCTTCCGCAGTCGCATTTTCGCCCTTTTCGAGGAGAACTTTATTGTAATGCGTCATCGTGTTCTTCGGAATGGTCCATGGGTCTTCAAAGATGGGAACAGAACCCGCCGCCAAAATCTCGAGGTGACGCATACAATCAAAGCCCGCCTTCTTTCGAGTATGGGCGAATTCCGAGGTGGCGTACTCTTCCATATAAGAATCTTCACTGTCGAAGGTGTAAGGCTCGCCGGGAATGATTGAACTGTATTTTTTGGTCTTTGTTTGAATCGGTCTAACTTTCTGTGAAGGTATACAAAAACTGATCGGGAATATCATTTTTATAATTAAATAAACGACCCGTCTGTTTAAAACAAACAATTTTAATGCATATATATATGATGGGATCCATGAGCAGGACTCACTTCACACCCACTTTCTCCCACCGCGTATGGAAGACGAGTCTATTTACATCGTTTTCGACTGGAATCGCCCTCCGGTCGGTGTTGGCACGAAAAGGACGGTCGTTGTCTAAAGTTCCAGTGGGGGGACTTCCATGTCTGGGTTGTAGGGAAGGCTGTACAGGACGGGGCTGTACCTGTCCCTCTTTCTCAAGTTCCTAACCTCCCTGTTCAGGCGTTCTATCTCCTTCCTCATCACTCGGGTGCTGTCAATGAGTTCGCATATCTCTTCCTCCATGATCTCCACCCTCCTTTCGGTCAAGGGTTCGCGGCACATGGGACAGGTGTCTTGTGGAAGGCACTTGTAACATTCATCGCATATCACATGGGAACACCTTAGGAAACCGGACTTTTCATATTCAAGACCATTGTAGCATATAGGACACTCTGGATCTTCTCCTAGTTGTTTGAATGCCATCTTCTTGAAGTTTTCGTGCAGCGTTGTCATTCTGTTTATAATATACTCAAATATTTAAGTCTTAAAAAATAAGAAAGTAAATTATATTATTAATATGATACCTATAAAACTCATGAAGAGCGGTGATGATAAAAAAGCCCTTCTAGGGTTAAAAAATGAAACGGAAACTATTGATAGAAAGGACTTCTTGGAAAAAAAAATAGTTTCCAAAAAAAATAGGAGGGAGAGGGATCTCATGGCAATTGAAGATGCTTCGGAGGTGGCCAAATGGTACTTACAACAAAAGGGTCTCTACGAAAAAATAGCAAGGGACTTGAAAAAGGAGGCGGGGGTGAAATTCAGCTTCCTAATGAGAAAGACGATTAGAATGACGAAGGAACATGAGCGAGCTTGCGATCTCAAATTCGTTCTGGTGGAAGACGAGGATCACTATGGGATGATAGTATCCGACAAAAAGGGAGTGCAGGTATACGATTCCATGGGGAAAGAAACTTTCATGAGCCCTGCATCGGTAATGTTCAAAAATAAAATACCAAAGAAGTGTTATGTAGTTCCTCCGCTGAAGGATAAGAAAGGAACGACCATCTCCGTACAACCAACGGGAGGAACCGTGTCAAGTAGCATGAAGTCAGAGCAATTCCATTTCTGGAGAAGAAACCCCGATAGAAGGAGGAGAATATTCCATCTTCACCATTTAGACGAATTATCTCAACATCACTTCTGCTACGTGGAAGCATTCGTGGTCATGTTCAAACAAATTGGTCTAACGAAGGGAGGGCCTGCTGATCCAAGGGACAGACTTCCTTGGATTAAAAGGGTCATATGGGCAATCATTCTCAAAAATACTCCACAAAGCAAGAGAAAGGGTCCGGAGTGGGAATACTTTACAAAGAATTTCAAATACTATCTCAAAACGAGAAAACAGGATGGAACCAAATTGCTTCTAGATCACGGGGCATCCATGCAGATGCCGGTGAAAAAGGTAAAATACACCATAGAAAATTTGGATATGGACGAATCCATAGACAGCTCGTGGACTTATAAAAAGATAATGGAGTGGGTTTAATTCTGCGTGGGGTGGAACCTTCCATTCCTCCTGTTGTGTCCCAGTACACCGCACAGAGAACATCTGACTTGTGCCCGTGCTTGTGTCTGTTCCGCAGGCGTTTCCTCATTCACCGTAACTATTTCATAATCATCCAAAAGAATAACATCGTCGTCATCCGGAATCGGAGTTCTGGGAATGGGTTCCTGCGGAGGAATGTCATAATTGACAACCCTTCTCACCGTGGTGTCAATATCTTCTTCTTCGTCTCCTCTCAAAAATTGTATATCCTGATTCAATGCGAATATCCTTTGTTGTAATTCCAGTTGCCTTCTTCTGTAATTTTCTAACTCCTTCAAACGATATTCATTCAATAATTCCAAGTCAACTATCTTCTCTTTCAAACGCTTCTTCTCGCTATCCACCTTCTTTTTTATTGTTATTTCGGCACGACAAAAGGGACATATCTTCTTCCTCAAACGGGGCACGCACCCATTGCATACTATGTGGGAACACACAAAGACTGTGGCATCTGAACATTTTCCCATCTCGTTCAAACAGATCCCACACTCGCGATTCTCTCCAAGATTGTTCCACGCCAAACGCTTTACATTGTCATGAACAACTGCGAGAGACATGGTTCTGGAAACACAACTACTCAATTTTTTAAGATACCTTTGGAGATGCAGGTGACCCACCTGAATGATTTTTTCACTTACTTCATCAGCTTAATAGGTGGTTTTGACCTTAAAACGGTCTTGTATCCCTGTCTGTGTATTCGCTTTAGGAGTTTCACAGTCTTTTGATTTTCCCTAAGTTGATAGAAACTAAGGCCGAGTGACACGAAGTTTATCACGTACTCGACCTTAGGATCCATTGTTCTATAACTATATCTGTGAATATCTTTAAGATGTTCAACTTTCTATAATTCTAATCAATTCCCTATAATTTTTTTTATTGATATTTTGTTTGAGATTATTAATTAATTGTCTATTCTTATTTTTCTCGTCTCTTAATTCTTTAATCCTTTGTTTTAAGTTGTTCGTATTTTTAATTTTGCCATTTTGATAATTAATCAATAAATTTTTAATAGCATTTTTTCGGTTTTCAATTCTTTTTCTTATATTTTCTTTAATAGAATTTATATTATGGGTTATTGAACTTTTCTCTGGGGGTGCCTTTATGGATTTACCTTTCAATGCGTTTTCCTTCCTTTTCAGATTGTCCTCTCTCCTTTTCACATTGTTCTCCCTCCTTTTCACATTGTTCTCCCTCCTTTTCACATTTTCCTCCCTCCTTTTCAAATTATTTTCAAGTCCAGGTGGTGATGCCTTCGGTTTTTTTATACTGCTAGATTTCAGTTTCTTCTCCGTTACACTTTTTAATACGGGTTCCATAGCGGAATAATGTCTTTCATCCTCGTTATAAATGTATATATCGCATAATTCTTCTTCTGTATTGGGGGAAAAATGTTGCCAAGTTTTTTCAAAGTTTGAATACACATGAATTCGCACATTATAGTTAATAGAAGCCCATGGCCAAAACGGTGTTTCTACCCAATCAAACTTTCCACTTTTCTTACTATTTTTATATCTATTTTCATTTGCTTTATATAAGTATGAATAAATATAACCAATACCTATTTGTTCATTAATATGTGGTACTAGTATGTTAATGTTTTCAAGTTTTTTACCATGTATTTTTCTATCATTTTTACTTAAATAATCTTTGTAATCTTTTATTATAGATTTTGCATCTTTGTCTGTCTGACGTCCACATATACCTAGACCAATGTTTAAAGCATAATAACCACAAAAACATTCTCTTCCGGATGTTTTTATCATTTTGAATCTTTCTGGACCTCCTGGTAATATAGAATATTTAGAAGTTACGAAGTCTTCTCCATATTTCATTTTACCTTTCTCGTAATATTTGTGATTTCCATAACCACTAGCCATGTTCCTTATACTTAGAATAGAGTTAAAAAAATGACCTCCATAACTTTCCAGAATTTTTCGTCAGCAGTTTTGTGATATTCCAAACCCATGTATGTCATCGGTGATAACCTCAAGTGTGCTGTGGTGCTAAAAATATTTCTTCCATCACCAG